>Ga0213823_1000121_pt1 | contig 81719 bp, 73 predicted proteins | sample MC6MC0907MG_FD_179887 | JGI IMG/M metagenome (GOLD analysis project Ga0213823, IMG submission 179887) | Enriched soil aggregate microbial communities from Iowa State University, Ames, United States - MC6-MC0907-MG | ecosystem: Environmental > Terrestrial > Soil > Unclassified | place: USA: Iowa... | reverse complement strand
GTGTTCATGGCACCGCCCTCGGTCGGTAGTGTTTGCCCCGACAAGCAACGATAGTCCCGTCAAGGTAATCCGCCATGACCGTTTGGCCGACGTGAGCCGGTAGGTGGGCGGACATCTGCAGGCCCTGCCCGCTTCGCAGCCCATCGCCGGCAGGCGCGGCTCTCACAGAACAAACGCCAACTTACTGATTTGGCGGGGATCCTGTAGGAGCGGCTGCAGCCGCGAACACCGGCGAAGCCGGTGCCATCCACCGCCGCGCCTGCTTCGCGGCTGAAGCCGCTCCCACAGGGTATGCGGCGCGCTCGCGGGCTTTGTTCTCTTTCCTTTTGGGCGCCACAGGTTAAGCCACGCGGTAGCGATGGCTGTGATGGTAACGACGCCCATGCCGGCAAGACCGGCTCTGACAGTGTGTGGCACAGCGATCGATATGCCAATCTCCAGGCCTGCGCAGCACCTGTGGGAGCCGCGCTTGCCGGCGATGGGCCTGCACTGACAACCCAAAGCCTTGGATACCGACCCATTGCGCAGTGGCCAAAATTGCTCAGCTGCAGCTCGTGGAGTTCAGGTCATTGATCACATCGTCAAACGCGCCACCGAAGAACTTGGCATCACGCTCGATCGGATTGTTGTGCTTCCATGCCATCTGGCGTTGCTCATCGTATTTGTAGCCACCCGATCGGGCCGTATCGATAGCCTCGCGGCCCTTGCCGACAAACTGGTTCATGCGGCTGAGCATCACGCTGCAGCCCGGGCCGTTTGCCGTGTTCTGCTTGTGCCAGCCTTCGATCAGCTGCGCTGCTCTGAGCCGGGAGCGGTATCCTAGAGCCTCAATAGTCGATGAAGTTCAAGCAGGCCCTGCCTTTTTGCATTTTTGCGGTTGGTTTCGCATTCTGCCTCGGTGACAGCACCGTAAACTTGCATTCGCAACGAAAAGGAATTCGCCATGATTGTCGGGATTGACCTCGGTACGACCAACAGCCTGGTCGCGGTATGGAACGAACACACCAGTAAACTTGTGCCCAATGCCCTGGGGCAATTGCTGACCCCCTCTGTGGTCGGGCTCGACGACGAAGGCCGGATACTGGTCGGCCAGGCTGCCCGCGAACGCTTGTGCACACACCCGTCGCTGACCGCAGCGCTATTCAAACGGCATATGGGCAGTGCCCGCACGCTGCAGCTGGGCGCAACGCCGTTTCGCCCCGAAGAGCTGTCGGCGATGCTGCTCAGAAGCCTCAAGGAAGATGTCGAGCGCACGTATGGCGAGGCAGTTACCGAGGCGGTGATCAGCGTGCCGGCCTACTTTAGCGATGCCCAGCGCAAGGCGACCCGCATCGCCGGTGAGCTGGCCGGGCTGAAAGTCGACAAGCTGGTCAATGAGCCGACCGCCGCGGCGCTCGCCTACGGCCTCCCCCAGCAGGGCAGTGAGTCGTCGTTTCTGGTGTTCGACCTGGGCGGTGGTACCTTCGACGTGTCGATCCTCGAGCTGTTCGACGGCGTGATGGAGGTCCGTGCCAGCGCAGGCGACAACTACCTGGGGGGCGAGGACTTCGATCAGTTGCTGGCCAGGCAGTTTATCCAGGCCCACGCGGAAGATCCGCACTTCCCGGATAGCGCGTCGATCAGCCCGCTACTGCAGCGCGAGGCCGAGCGGGTACGCATCGCACTGGGCCAATCGCCCACCAGCGATTTCGTGCTGCAGGTCGGTGCGCGACGCTGGCAGCACACCTTCACCCAGCAGGCCATGGCCACGCTGTTCGAGCCCCTGCTGGAGCGGCTGCGCAACCCTGTGGAACGCGCCCTGCGTGATGCCCGCATACGCAGCGACGAGTTGGACCAGGTGCTGCTGGTGGGCGGCGCCACGCGCATGCCGCTGGTACGCAAGCTGGCTGCCAGCCTGTTCGGCCGCTTCCCTTCGGTGCAGCTGAACCCGGACGAAACCGTGGCGCTCGGCGCTGCGGTGCAGGCCGCCTTGAAGGCACGGCACGCGGCCCTGGAAGAAGTGGTGCTGACCGATGTCTGCCCCTATACCCTTGGCATCGCGACATCGCGCCGGGTGGGCAACGAACATGAGAGCGGGCACTATCTGCCGATCATCGAGCGCAATTCCACCGTCCCGGTCAGCCGGGTAAAAACCGTGTGCACAGTGCATGAAGCGCAGGAGATCGTGCAGGTGCAGATCTACCAGGGCGAGAGCCGCCTGGTACGTGACAACATCCCCCTGGGCGAACTGGAAATCCCGGTGCCGCCGAACAAGGGCGTGGTTGACCTCGATGTGCGCTTTACCTACGACAGCAACGGCCTGCTCGAATGCCAGGTCAGCATCCCCATCACTGGCGAGCAGTTCGCGCTGGTCATCGAGAACAACCCCGGCGTGCTCAGCGCCGAGGACATTGCCGAACGCCTGCACAAGCTCGAAGCGCTGAAAGTGCACCCACGCGACCAGCAGGTCAACACCCTGCTGGTCGCCCGCCTGGAGCGCCTGTATCAAGAAAGCCTGGGCGAGCGTCGCGAGCTGGTAGACCATTGGGCCACGCGGTTCCAAGAGGCGCTTGCCAGCCAGGATGAACGTGTCATCGGCCAGGCGCGCCATGAGCTGCGCGCGCGCATGGCAGTATTCGAAAGCAGCGACGGACGCTGACCGATGAACTCCGTTTCCGATTGCTGGCAGGTGCTGGAGCTTGCATCCGCGTGCGACGAGCGAAGCCTCAAGCGCCAGTACGCCAAGCTGCTCAAGGTCACGCGACCAGACGAAGACCCGGCCGCGTTCCAGCAGCTGCGCGAGGCCTATGAACAGGCGCTGCAGGCGCTGCAGGGGGAGCGCACGGATGCTCAAGTTACCGAACGCGCGCCACTGCCCGACACACCACCCGCCAGCCGTACGCTTCACGCGCGCTCAGCCCATGAGCAAGCCGTTGCATTGCTTGACGGGTTCGTCGACTCGGCCATCGAACAGGTCTGGCCCGAAGCGCAAGCAAAAGGCATCGAGGGCGTCTTCGAACGCCTGTTGTTCGAGCGTTGCCTGCGCGCAGCGTCGGCCCATTCCCATACCCTGCACTGGGGCATCGAACAGCGTCAGTGGCTCACCCCTTGGCAGCAGTTTCCCGCCTCGGACGCCGAACAGCAGCGCCTGGCGCTCATACTCGCTGTCACCCTCTACAACGCGCTCGAACAATCACTGGCCGCAGGCGAGCATGAGCGCTTCAGCGGCATGCTCGAGCGGGCCAGTCGCCAAGGCTGGCTAGCGGACCTGGAGCGTCGCCAAGCGCTTCAAGTGCACGTGCTGAACCTGTTGCTGGACGATGAAGGCTGGCCGCCCGAGCTGTTCGAGCACCTGTGCCAGACATTCGCCTGGAACGCATCAGGTACAGAGCCACCGATTGCGGACGAGCACTGGCAAACCCTGCGCAGGCGTTACCAGCAGCGAGCCTGGCTGAGCCACCTTCGCAGCCTGGCGGATCGACGCGGGGCGCAGGCCAGCCCCGATGCCAACGCCGCCGCGCTGTTTTTGTTGGCGCCCCAACCTGAGCGGCAAAAGGCATTGGCCGCCGCCTTCGTCGAGGCCGACTGGCAAGCCTGCGAGCGCCTGTCAGAGGCGTTCGCAGCGCGCTATCCCGACCTGTTGGGGATGTTCCCCAACCATGACGCGTGGTTCTGGAAAACGCTGGTCGAGCCCCGCGACCCGCCCCATGGCGTCAAGCGCGCCGCCGCGGTGATCACACTGGCCCTGGCGCTCAATGGCCTGCCCAAGCTGGACCCTGTCACCACGTTGATCATGCTCCCGCTTTACGCGGCGGGTGGGCTGCTTGCAGCGAAGATGGGCCAGTGGCTGTTCGGCCACTGGGCACAGATTGCCGCCAGCCTTCAGGACATCGATCAACGCGTCAGCGCCTGGTGCGTCAGCAAGCGCATCACCTGTGACCGCCGCTACCTGGTCATACGCAACGCAGGGCCGTTGCTGGGGCTGGCCCTGCTGTTATGGCACTGGCTGGGGCCGCTTGGCCTGGGCACCTACGTGCTAATTGGCATCATCGGCCTGCTGCAACCAGCCGATTGGGGGCCGCAGGCCAGCGACTATCGCTGGCGCAGGCCGCTGCAGGCGGTGTATCGGATTGCCGGGCTCAGTGGCGTGCAGTGGCTGCTTTGCAGCGTGATGGTGGTGGTGATCGGTTGGGTGCGATTGGTATCCTGATGGCCTTTGACACCCATGCCTGCGCTCCCGAACGTCCTTTCCTGGCAAAGGTAAGACCGCGCTGCAAGGGTTGCAGGAACACGGCTGTGTCGAACTGGAGCAACGCGCCGAATCGCGATACTTTGCCGTGGCTGCACTGCGGCGTCACAGCGTTGCTTGTTGGCGAAACAACTCAAGGAAGTTAAAGATGACCCAACCTCCGAATGGACTACCGATCTACCGCGTGCTGACGGGCCCCGATGACGCTGGCTTTTGCCGGCGTGTCAGTGAGGCTTTGGAACTCGGCTACCGACTGCATGGCGGGCCTGCGCTCACGTTCAATGGCCAGGATGTGATCGTCGCGCAGGCCGTTGTTTGGTCTGGGCAGGCCGCTGGTCACTGACGGCTACCGACCCAACGCTGTGTAGTCAGTACCGGCCTCATCGCCGGCAAGCCGGCTCCCACAGAACAAACGCTAACTTACTGATTTGGCGGGGATCCTGTAGGAGCGGCTGCAGCCGCGAACCCCGGCGAAGCCGGTGCCATCCACCGCGACGCCTGCTTCGCGGCTGAAGCCGCTCCCACAGGGTATGCGGCGCGCTCGCGGGCTTTGTTCTCTGCCCGACAACGCAGCCCGAATGCCTGGGCAATCTCCCACAGAGATATAACCAGTCCCCGGGCCTGCGCAGTACCTGTGGGAGCCGGGCTTGCCGGCGATGGGCCGCGAAGCGGCCCCGGCCTTCGGGTCTGCGCCATGACATCGTCTGCGCCTAGGAGATCGAGCGCCGCCCGCGCGGCGCATCGCGGATAAATCCGCTCCTACGTTTGTTTTTGGCCAATTATGTCTGAGGGGTGCGCCCACCAGACCCTTACCATTTTCCTCCGAGCCTCAAAACGCATCTGGCAAGCATCGCCCATCCCAGGCAATAATGCGACTGATTAGCAATAACACCGACATGGAATCTTTCGGCATGTCCGCTCCGCACTCCCTGCAACACCTCTACGTCGAGCACCACGGCTGGCTGCAAAGCTGGCTGCGCACACGCTTGAACAATGCAGCTGATGCCGCAGACCTGGCTCATGACACATTCCTGCGCATATTGCAGCGCCGTCAGGTTCCCGCTGTGCTGGAGCCACGCGCCTATCTACGTACCATCGCACGGGGCCTGGTGATAGACCTTTGGCGGCATCGGGACATAGAACAGGCCTGGCTGGAAACCTTGGCCGGGCTGCCGGAGGTGCAAGTGCCGTCACCGGAAGTCAGTGCGTTGGCCATTGAGGCATTGGTCAGCATCGACCGCATGCTGGACACATTGCCTGAGCGCATGCGCAGCATCTTCCTGATGGCCCAGCTCGACGGATTGCCTTGCCCGCGCATTGCCGAACACTTGGGGATTTCGCTGTCGACCGTCGAACGTGATCTGGCCAAGGCTTTGCGCCATTGCTATCACCTGATGTTCGAGGCACCGGTTTGAAAGACGCCGGGCTGCAAAGCCTGCCGGAACAGGCGCTCGAGCAGGCCATCCAGTGGTCCATTCGTATCACCTATAACGAACCCGACGCGGCCACTCGCAACGCCTTTGAGGCTTGGCTGGCCAGTGATGTGTCGCATCGGATGGCTTGGGCGCGCTTGCAGAGCCTGAGCAGTCACTTCAGCAACATGCCTGCGGGGCTGGCACGTCAGGCGCTGGGCAAGCTGCCAGAGGCGCGGCTGCAGCGCCGTCAGGTGCTCAATCTGCTCGCACTAGGGGGGGTATCGGCAACGTTTGCATGGGCCGGTCGCGATGAGTTTTCCTGGCAACGTCTGGTCGCTGATCACAGCACCGGCGTTGGCGAGCATCGAAGATGGGTACTGAGCGATGGCAGCCTGCTGGAGCTCAATACTGACAGTGCTGTGCGCCTGCGCTTCGACGTCGATGCACGTGTGGTGGAGCTGCTGCGTGGTGAGCTGTACCTGGCCACCGGTGCCGATCGCTCCAGCACGCGGCACCGGCCACTGCAGGTGTCGACAGCATTCGGTGCGTTTGAAGCCTTGGGTACCCGGTTCAGCGTACGCAGGCTCCAGCAAAGCTGCCTGTTGGGCGTAACCGAGGGCGCGGTAAAGTTGCAACCGCTGGCCGGTGAGGCCGCCGTTGCCCAAGCCGGGGAGACTTGGGCGATGACGGCCAGCAGCGTGCAGCGCATGCCTGGCAATGCCGAGGATGCGGCAGCTTGGCGCGACGGCGTGTTGGTTGCACGTGAGATGCCCCTGGCCGACGTGCTCGCTGAACTAGGCCGCTACCGCAACGGTTACCTTGGATGCGAGTCACGGATTGCCCAGCGCAGGATCAGCGGCAATTTCAATCTCGAAGACACCTACGGGACGCTGGCTTTCATCGCCCAGACGCATGGCCTGCGCCTGCGGTCCATGACTCAATACTGGGTTCGCCTTGGCGTTTGATCTCGTTACACCTCGACTTCGGCAGGTGAGAAAAAAATGAGCGGTTTGTGAAGGGGTTTTGTTTTTCGCCCGGCATACACATCAGAACAACTCATTTGCCAACGAGACCTTCACGTGCCCCATCAGTCGCCACTTCGCATCACCATCCACCGTGCCCTGATCTGTGCCAGCCTTGGCCTTGGTAGCATTCCCTGCCTCGCCCAGGCGGCCACAGCCGGTTACAGCGACCAGGTACATGACCTGGCACTGCCTGCCGGCTCGCTGGATGCCGCGCTCACCGCATTAAGCCGCAGCACAGGCCTGAACATCGCGTTCGCCCCTGGCGATCTGGCCGGTAAGTACACGCCTGGGCTGCAAGGCCGCTTCAGCAGCGCCCAGGCGCTTCAGCGATTACTGACCGGCAGCGGCCTGCAGGCCGTGTTGCAGCCGGACGGTGGCTACCGCCTGATAATGGCCCCGGATAACCTTGCGGCGGGTACCGTGGCGCTGGACCCGACCAGTGTGGTGGGCATCGGGCTCGGGGCCACCACAGAGGGTACAGGCTCATACACCACCGGCACCGCCAGCGTCGGCGGCAAGACCCAGAGAACCCTGCGTGAAACGCCGCAATCGGTCACGATCATGACCAAGCAACGCATGGAAGATCAGAACCTTAACAGCCTGACCCAGGTGCTCGACCAAACCACCGGCATCACGGTAGTCGGTGGGAACGACTCGAAAAACGAGATTTACTCCCGCGGCTTTCTCATCCGCAGTATCCAGGTTGATGGTGGGGCGCCCATGCTGCGCAACGAGGCGTATGACAGCCTGCCAGATATGACAGCCTTCGATCACGTCGAAGTGCTGCGCGGGTCCGACGGCCTTTTTGGCGGAACGGGTGACCCGGGAGGCAGCATCAACCTGGTGCGCAAGCGTGCGCTACCGTACAACCAGTTGAAGATCAGCCAGTCCGCCGGCAGCTGGAACAACTACCGCAGCGAGATCGACCTCACCGGGCCGCTGGCCTTCGAGGGCGCTCTGCGTGGTCGAGTGGCCATGTCGTATGAGGACAAGCAGTACTTCTATGACAATGCCGACAGCGAAAAGCACGTGATCTTCGGCACCCTGGAAGCGGACCTGACGCCCGATACCCTGCTGACAGCAGGCGGTACCTACGAGTGGCGAGACATGGACGGTTATTGGGACAGAGGGCTAGTCCGCTACAAGGACGGTACGCCGTTGAACGCTTCGCGCAGCACATCACTGGCCGCCGACTGGTCCTCCAACAACTACAAACGCACCGACTATTTTGCCAAGGTCGAGCACGCATTCGACGAAAACTGGAAGTTGAACAGCAGCTACACCAAGACCAGGTTCGATTCCACCCAGGACATCGGTGAGGTGAAATCTTCGATCACCCAGGGTGTTGCCAATGGAGGAACGTTCTCGCGCTTCATTCGCGGCTACACCAACGACCAGGATCTGTTCGATATCAACCTCGCTGGCAAATTCGATGCGTACGGCCTGCAGCACGAATGGTTGATAGGGGCTGACTACTCGGAAGTTAAACGCACCTATTCGGACCACACCGACTTGAGGACCGCCAGCGACATCAATGTGCCGTTCGACCCGGCCACCGATGACGCCGGCTCCATGCCCAAACCGGCCAAACCTGGGATCTATTACTACAATCCGGACTGGAACCAGCGCAAATCCGGCGCCTACACCACGTTCAAAGCACAGCTGGCAGAGCCACTGCACCTGACCCTTGGCGCCCGCTATTCCGACTACCGTGACTATGTGCGCACGGTGGTGCCTAGCTTCAACATGGACACCCCGGTGAAGGAGAGTAACCGCGGGGTCATCACCCCATTCGGCTCGCTGGTGCTGGATGTAAGCGAGCAATGGTCGCTTTACACCAGCTACGCTGAGATCTACCAGCCCCAGACAGCCTACAAGAGCCTCAGCGGTTCGCCGCTCGATCCGATCGAAGGCGAGACTTATGAGTTAGGGACCAAAGGCGAACTGTTCGGCGGTCGGTTGAACGTCTCGTCTGCGCTGTATTACACCCAGCGCATGAACGAAGCTGTCAGCACAGGTAACGGTTTCTACACGGCCTCTGGCGAAGCCATCAGCAAGGGCCTGGACAGTGAAATCTCCGGCGAACTGGCGCCGGGCTGGCAGGCCATGGTGGGCTACACGCTGAACTTCAACGAACAGCGCTCGGGAAATACAACCAGCAATAACGGCAAACCGACCAGCTCACAGACACCCAAGCATCTGTTCAAGTTTTTCACCACGTACCAACTGCCGGGGAATTTCGAGCGGTGGAAGGTGGGGGTCGGCGCAACGATCCAGAGCGACAGCTACAAAAGTGGCACCGTGCAGCAGCGCTTGCCTGACGGTGGCCTGAGCAGCGCCGAGGCTTATGCGTTCGAACAGTCAGGCTATGCGGTGTGGAATGGCTTGGTCGAGTACAAGGTCGATCAGCATTGGACCGCGCAACTCAATGGCAACAACCTGTTCGACAAAACCTATTACCAGACGGTCGACTCCACTGCTGGCGGCAACTGGTACGGCGCGCCTCGCAACTATATGCTGACGCTACGCGGAACGTTCTGAGCCGATTCGGTCGAGATCTAAACCCTCTGTGAGCAGCATGGCACTTACAGTGCTCTCGCAGGATTGGCGTGCGCACAAGTCGGCATCCGAATGTCCACTTCGGGTCGAAAGCGGCCTGTCGTGAATCGCAGATTTCGACCCATTAGAGATAGTCAGGCCGCCTGCTCGCTCTGAGCCCGACGCAGGACATCCGACAAACGCTTCAGACCTTCATCCAGCTTGTCGGGAGCAACATGGCTGAAGTTCAGCCTCAGGTGCCCTGGATGTTTGTCAGGCTCTGGGAAGAAGGGCTCTCCTGGCATGAAAGCCACATTGGCGGCCAGTGCCGGCTCGAGCAATGCCCTTGTATCGATGGGGTGCTTGAGCGTCAACCAGAAGAACAACCCTCCCTCTGGCATCTGCCACTCGGCCAGGTCGTCGAAGTGCGTCTCCAATGCGGCCTGGAAAGCGTCTCGACGACCCCGGTAATAGCTGCGTAACTCTTCAAGATGACGCTCAAGCCGTTCTGTCCCCAGCCATTGAAGGACCTGCCATTGCCCAACTCGACTGGTGTGCAGGTCCGCCGATTGCTTGAGCCGCAGCAATTGCGGGAACAGGTCGGGGCTGGCAATCAGGTACCCAACCCGCAAGCCGGGCAGCAAGGTCTTGGACACAGTACCGGTATAAATCCAGCTGGTGGTGTTCAGACGGCTGACAACCGGCATGGCCGCGACGCCGTCGAAGCTCAGCTCTCGATATGGCTCATCTTCGATCAATGTGACGTTGAACTCATCGAGAAGCGCCGCGACTTCGTCCCTTTTTCTGTCGCTGTAGCGCAGCCCCGACGGGTTCTGAAACGTTGGAATCAGATAGATGAACGCCGGGCGGTTCCGGCTCAGCAGTTCGCGCAACGACTCCAGATCCGGGCCATCGCGTTCCATCGGCAGCGAAAGGCAGTGCGCACCGAAGAACTGGAAGCTTTGCAACGCGGCCAGATAAGTAGGGGCTTCCAGCAGTACCGGCGTCCCTTTGTCGATATACAGTTTTGATGTCAGGTCCAGAGCCTGCTGCGAGCCGCTGAGAATCAGCACTTGGCTAGCCTCGCACTTGATTCCCAACGCCCGGGCTTCCCTGGCCAGCGCCTCACGCAACATCGGCTCACCCTCGCTCATCCCGTACTGGCCCATGCTGGTGGGCATTTCAGCCCAGTCCACAGAGGGCAGCATCTCCTCTGCCGGCAGGCCTCCTGCAAAAGACATCATCCCTGGGCGCTGCGCGGCGGCCAGAATTTCACGAATCAAAGAGCTTTTAAGGCGCGAAACACGTTCAGAAAATGCCATGGATCACCTCTGGCCAAGCGCGAACAATATAGGTCAAACTCCTTTACCTAAAGTAGAACGCTCGTCGAGAATAAGTCAACATGATTGACCTAAAAAACCAGGAAGCACAGCAGCAGGCCATGGAAGCGTTTTTCTTTGGCTATCAGGCGTTCACCACCAAGGCCGACGAGATGCTTGAGCGCAGGGGCTTGGGCCGTGTGCATCAGAGGATCGTTTTTTTCATAGCCCGGCACCCGCACCTCAGCGTCAAGGAGCTGCTGGCCCTGCTCGGCGTGACCAAGCAGGCGCTGAACATACCGCTACGGCAATTGTCAGAGATGGGATTAGTGGACAGCGCGGCATCGCACACCGACAAACGGATGCGTTTGCTTCAGCTGACCAAAGAAGGCTCGCGACTTGAACAAATGCTGCGACGTGAACAAGTAAAGCTGCTTGAGCGGGCATTCGGTGAGGCCGGAGCGCCGGCGGTAGAGGGATGGCTGGCTGTCAATGCGGCATTGGGGAAGATACAAAATTCAACGTGAACCCGGATACCCGGAAGAAGGCCTCTGTAGACGCGGTTTCATTAGGAACATGCGTATGCTGAGCAGATTTGATTATCCGGAATGGGTCGGAAGCTGCCCTTCGCGAGTGATCGCTTTCGACCCATTGCGAACGTTCGCGTCTGAAGCGTGAGAGCAGTTGGCCTTTGTGAAGCACCTCAGATCTGCTATAACGCCCTGCCGCCTCAAAGGATTGAAATCATGAAGTTAACTGCTTTTTTGCTTATCTCTACCGCAATTCTATCAAGTTCCGCCTTCGCCGCCGACGATCTGGACTACTCCGTTTCAGAAGAACATTGCACGCCTGAGTATTGGGAGAAGCTCCCGGATGACAGTAAGACAGATGCTTTGATCGACAAGTGTGAGGATTTGGAGCCGTCCGAATAGGCGCGCCAGCGAATAGCGCCACTCAACAGTAGGAACAAGTAGAGGAGCCATCAGGCTCCTCTTTTAGTGGGCTGGTTTCGACGTGATTAATGCTTCAATACTTGCCCTCGGGGCTTTTCTCAAATTTCCACTCAGTCATCTTTTTTGCGGCCAGGAAGCTCTTGCAATTTGCAGTGAACTCGTTCCGGTTCGATTCTTTTGACAAACCAGCCAGGTTTTTTTCATACATCCCAGGAGCGCAGTTGTCTGCCGTTGGCCCAGGTATTTTTTCTTCTGTGCAACCTGCCAAGGTCACAGCCAGTCCAAGAGCTGCTACGAGCTTAGCCGATTTGATATCCATTGTTCGATCCCTGTAAATCATATCCCGTGTGAAAACGAGCCCTCTGAGCCCGGTGAAATCATACGGACGGACGCCTGCAAGGGCCACTATAGGCGTTGGTTTTTTCATCCGCCCGCGTCAGCTATGGGTCGATAGCAGACCGGGCACGACGGCCCACCTATGGTCGGGACCCTTACTCAAGCAAAGGACGAAGGAAGCTTCTCTCGTAGCTCACGATGAACTTTAATTCGGACGCTTCCTCCACCAAACGCACGCACTCGGGATCGCGCGTGGCTTCCTGGCGATATCGCTCGTAGCCGGCAAGGCTTGCGAAACTGAACAAGCAATAGGCGACGTTGCTCGCTCCTTCAGCCGGCAGGAAATATCCATGGTGCTGGCCACCCATGCGGGTTACCACCGTGATCCATGAGCGCGAATAGCGTTCGAAAGCATCGATTTGATAGGGGTCGATGATGTATCGGACATGGCAGGTAATCATGAAATCATTCCTTGAGTTGATCGCCTGATTCTATGGGGCGCGGCCAGTCGGTCAAGAGTGACCGCAACAACCTAAAGACTGTGCACAAGTTTGCTATTCAGTCGTCAATGCCGGCCATATCACCGGCAGCTACGGGTCCAATAGCTGTCGGTGACACTGGGCAGAATTAGCCAAAAAACCGACTGGTCTTTGGTGCTGGATCATAGATCGTAAGCTTATCTCGGAGGCGCAGGAAAACCATGATTCCTTGCTGCCCATACAACAATCAGCGTTGCGACCAGCAAAACTAACAGCGCAGGAGAGAACGCCGTCACGCCTAGGCGATCCAGTAGAACGCCGCCGATTATGCCGCCGCCCGCAATCGCCATATTCCAGGCGGTGACCAGCATTGACTGCGCAACGTCGGCCCCCTCGCCAGCAGTCTTGGCGATGGCGGTCTGAAACAGCGTTGCCGCGCCGCCGAAGGCCAGGCCCCAGGTGGCCACCGCAACATAAACCGTGGTCGATGCATCAGCAGCTACGCCGAGCGCCACCGCCGCCAAGCCGAACAAGACCGTGCTGGTGAGCGTCAACATGCGCAGATGACGGTCGATCAGCACGCCGATGATCCAGATACCCAGCAGGGACGTGACGCCGAACACCAGTAACACCAAGTCCGTGCGTTCGGCCATGTCCGTCGCCGCAAGGAACGGCGCAATGTAGGTGTACAGGATATTGTGCGCCAGCACGAAGACCAGCACCACGAAAAGCACCGGGCGTACACCGGCCACTGTGAACACGCGACCCAGCGACAACCGCTGGCCCGCTACCTGCCCGGCGAAGTCCGGCACCTTGACGCGAACCCAGAGCATCAGCACCAGTGCTAATCCGCTCATGATGCCGAAGCACGTCCGCCAGCCCACCCAATTGCCGAGGAAGGTTCCAGCCGGTACGCCGAGTGAGAGCGCCAATGGCGTGCCGACCATCGCAATGGCGATAGCTCTGCCTTTCTGGTGTTCGGGCACCATGCGCGCTGCATAGCCGGCCAGCAGAGCCCAGAGCAGTCCGGCCGACACGCCTGCCAGGAAGCGTGCAACCATCGTCAGCACATAGCTGCCGGAAAACGTGGTCACAGTATTGGCAACCACGAAGCCGGCGATGGTCGCCAGCAGCAGCGGACGGCGGCGCACGCCCTGCGTGGCGGCAGTCAAGGGAATCGCCGCGACCAGCGAGCCGATGGCATAGATGGTTACGAGCTGCCCGGCTAGAGCCTCAGATATTCCAAGGCCGGCACTGATCTGAGGCAATAACCCGGCCGGCAAGGCTTCGGTCAGGATTGTGACGAAGCCAGCCAATGCTAGGGCCAGTAGTGATGCGATGGGAAAGCGTGCGCTTTGCGCGCCGAAGCCAAGAGTTGTAGTCGAAGTTTCCATAGGCCTGCCTTTTCAAGTACCGGTAACGAGCACAAATGGCACGGAATCGGCACGAAATGAATGTAGGCCGTTATGCTGAGAATATTTCCGATACAAGACAATAATGCTAATGTTCAGAACATATCGGACAAATATTCAAAAATAGGCAAGGCATTGGAATCCCTTAACGGCATAGCTTTTTTCGTGCAGGCGGCAGAAACCCGCAGCTTTTCCGAGGCTGGGCGCAGCCTCGGGGTGTCCTCGTCGGCCGTGGGGAAAAGCGTGTCGCGGCTGGAAGATCGGCTGGGCGTGCGTCTGTTTCATCGCAGCACGCGCAGCATCACGTTGACCGCCGAGGGCGCGCTGTTCCTCGAACGCTGTCGACGAATCATGTGCGAAGTCGAGGCAGCCGAATTGGAACTCTCCGAAACCCAACAAGCGCCAAAGGGGCGGCTGCGCATCAGCCTGCCCCTGGTCCAAACGCTGGTCATGCCCGCGCTGACTGCCTTCATGCACCGCTACCCGGCCATCGAGTTGGACATCGATTTCTCGGATCGCCTGGTGGACGTGATCGAGGAAGGCTTCGACGTAGTTATGCGTACCGGCGAACCGACCGATTCGCGCCTCATGTCGCGTTCGCTCGGAAGCTACCGGCTGCAACTTGTCGCCTCGCCCGGCTACCTAGCGAGCCACAGGCCGCCCGAGGTTCCTGCCGATCTGGCGCACCACGCCTGCTTGCAGCACAGGTTCCCCACTTCTGGAAAACTCGAGCCGTGGCCCTTGAAGCGCACTAAAGGCACGCCAGAATTCACAATGCCTGCCTCGATGATATGCAACACCTCTGCGGGGTTGATGGATATAGCATTAGCGGGCCTAGGCATCGCGTGCCTGCCGGACTTCATGGTGCGGCAGGCCATCGAACGGGGAGAGCTGAACTCCGTGTTGGGCAGATACATCGAACACCAAGGCACCTTCCGGTTGCTCTGGCCATCTAGCAAGCATCTTGCGCCTAAGCTTCGTGTGTTTATCGACTTTATGGTCGACGCGCTTTTTGCGAAGCAGGTCGGGGCGTAAGGAAAGACCGGGAATACGAGCTGCTGTGCGAAAACGAGCTTACGCCTCTCCCCAGTGTTCGCTTGTACGCCCTGTCTCCCGGTACTTCGATGGCAGCCTCTGGCCGTTAGCTGCCTTTTTGAAGGGCAGCTATGGGTCGAAAGCGGCCCATTGTGAATGGCTGTTCTTTCGACCCATGGCGGACACCGCCCCAACGCTGTGTAGTCAGTACCGGCCTCATCGCCGGCAAGCCGGCTCCCACAGACATATAACCAGTCTCCGGGCCTGCGCAGTACCTGTGGGAGCCGGGCTTGCCGGCGATGGGCCGCGAAGCGGCCCCGGCCTTCGGATGTCCGCCATGGGCGAAATAGGTCAATGGAGACCGGCTGCTTTCGACCCATAGCTGCCAGTGATTTGAGCAATATCTGACCAAAAGCAGCCGTTCAGCGATAGCTTCGGATGCTGATTTGCGCCGTGTCATCAATCTCAGGCAAGGCTTTGTCACGTAGTCGAAGCCTGCCAAGTCTTACGCCCGGCGTTCGTGGCTCCGAACAGCTCCCCAACGTGGTCAAATGACCGGTAGATATCCCTAGCTTCTTGTGAAAGGTCGGGTCGCAACCTGGCTTCATTGGCGAAGCTGATCACTTCAACCAAAGGTGAGCTTGCCTACCTGTGCATTGCTCGGTAGAAGAAAGCCCTCAGTTGAAAACGTCGATGGTTCCAAGCGCGATAGCCGCTACGAACATCACCAAGCACGTACCGATGCTCCAGCCGAGGGACGCTCGCTGGTTGTCGCCGTAGTCCAAATCGAGCAGTCCACAGAGCAGATAGGTCGAAGCAACCAGGGGGCTGAGCAGATGGACTGGCTGCCCGATCAGGCCGGCGATGGCCATCTCCGTAGCGCCGATGCCGTAATGGCTCGCAGTTTCGGCCAGGATAGGGAGGATCCCGAAGTAGAACGCGTCGTTGGTGAGCACGTAGGTGAAAGGCATGCTGAGGAACGCCGTGATGACCGACATGAAATGGCCAGCGGATTCAGGAATTACATGGATCAGGCTTTCCGAGATCGCCTTGATCATCCCTGTCCCGGACATGATCCCGACGAAGATGCCCGCGGCGAAGATCAGCAGGGTTACCGCCATGACGTTGTCGGCATATTTTCCGATGACATCCTTTTGGTCTTTGACGCTCGGGAAGTTAACCAAGACGCCCAGGCCGAAGGCCAGCATGAAGAGAATCGGGAGCGGCATGAGGCTGAGCATCATCATGATTATCAGTGTGAGGGTGAGCACAGCGTTGAAGAGGAAGCGCCAGTCGGTCAGTTTGAACTCGGTGAAGTGGCTCATGACCTCATCGTGATCGAGTTGCACGACACCCAGACGACGGCGCTCCCGACTACCAAGATAGAAGGCCGCGAAAATCACCCAGCCCGCTCCCGCAATCATCAGCGGCAGCATCTCGATGAACAGTTCAGTGATATCTACGTGCATGGCGCTTGCCGCACGCGAGAAGGGCCCGGCCCAAGGGAGGATGTTCATCACCCCGTTAGTTAGCAACAGTACGGTGGCCAGAACTTGCAGGCTCATCCCTGTACGTCGGTATAGCGGAAGGAGTGCTGCGGTGGTAATGATGTAGGTCGTGGCACCGTCCCCATCCAGGCCCACGCACATTCCGAGCACAGCGGTGCCGATGACAATCTTCAGCGGATCGCCTTTCACACACTTGAGGATCAGTTTGATCAGCGGGTTGAACAAGCCTGCATCGGTCATCATGCAGAAGTAGAGGATCGCGAAGGTCAGCATGATACCTGTCGGGGCCAGCATCTTTACGCCATCGAACATCATGGGCCCGAGCTGAGTTGCAAACCCACCCAGGCTTGCGAATGCAACCGGCACTAGAATCAGGGCCACCAGTGGTGACAGGCGTTTGCTCATGACGAGGTACATGAAGCACACGATCATTGTGTAGCTCAAAAGAGTGAGCATGCTGCCCTCTTATTATCTGTTTTGTATGAGTAATAATTTTCGCTGGCCGTTTTCTGGCCGAGCAAAGCCCGTGCGCCATGTGCACAGGGCTGTACTACGAAGTCGTTAGGCTGGAGCGTGCGAGAACAATGGCTTTCCTGAGTGGCCGGGGTCAGCCCTCAAGATGTGTCCTGTCGCCGAGTCGGTGATGAACAGACCGCGATTACCTTCGCCACCAAAGGCGAGATTGGTAAGCGTGCGGCCTTCGGTGCATGACTTGAATCGATAGAGCGGTACGGCATGGGAGTCGAATGCCCACACGCATCCATTGCCTGCATCGCAGACATACAGGTTTCCTGAATCATCCAGGGCCATACCGTCGGCGCCACTCACGCCCCCGGCCATGGCGGTGAAAACACCCACCTTGGAAGTAGTGCCATCGGGTTGTAGCGGGAGTCGCCATACTGCGTTTGCGCGAGTCATGGCTACCAGCAGCGCTTTCTCTTCAAGATCCATCACCAGGCCATTAGGGCTAGGGCCGTTATCCAGCAAACAATCCAGCCGTTGTTGCTCCAGGTCGTAGCGGAAAACTCGACCCGTTGGATCGTGCATGCCTGTCTGGCCTTGATCGGTGAAGAAGAGGTGCCCCTGTCGGTCAAAGAACAGATCATTCACACCCTTGAAGCTTTCACTTCGGCGATGTGTCAGGAACGGCTCGATGCTGTTGCTGATCGGGTCGAGAACGAGGATCCCGTTCTTGTAGTCGGCAATGAAAATCCGCCCGTCACGATGGATTTTCAAGCCGTTAGGCCAACCGTCGTATTCAACAACCAGTTCCCATTCTCCCTGAGGGGAAATGCGAAAGATTCGGCCATATGGGATATCCGTGACATAGAGGTTACCGGCCTGGTCGAAAGAGGGCCCTTCCAGGAAGCTCGCCACTTGCTGGCCTGGTTTGTTGGCTCTGACCCAGTCGGAGTCCCCATCGCGCCAAAACTCTTTCGGCAGTCTGCTGAAGACTTCGGTTGGGCGTTCCTCGGGAGGGGCATACAGGCTCATGGCAAATCTCCATGTGAAAACAGACGCGCGACGCTGAGGCTCAAACGGCAGGGTCTGGGCCGATCTCATCAGTGTACGTTGCCTGGGATATCTTGTTGTTTCGAGCGTATGTTCTGTTGAGCAGAACGTCATTGCTCTTGACGGAACACTTTCCAAGCTATTTTCAATGCTGTCAAGTCCCGTTGGAAACTCTCCATCTCTCTCTATCAGCCAGATGAAAGCCAATGACATCCGCTCATCGTTAGCCTCATTGACAGGTGCAAAAATGTGGGTAGATACTAGAACAGAACTTAATTCTGCCTGACAGAACAATCATAAAAACAGCGCTCCCCATCGAAGCTGCACTGCATGAATGTTCGGGCAGGCTCTCCCCAGCTACAGGAGAACCTCCATGAAAGAAGCGACAGATATCGACATCCTCGTCAGTGAAGTTGGGCCTAGGGATGGCTTACAGAGCGTCAAGGCCACAATGCCCACCGAGCTGAAGCTGGAGTGGATTTCGGCTCTGGCGAATGCCGGTCTGAAAGAGATTGAGGTCGGCTCGTTTGTATCGCCAAAGCTGCTGCCGCAGATGGCAGATACCGCCCAGGTAGTAGCCCACGCCCTGACTCTGCCCGATCTTTTCGTCACTGCCCTGGTGCCGAATCTCAAGGGTGCCGAAGCCGCTTTCAACGCCGGTGTGCACAAGATCACGCTGCCGATTTCCGTGAGCGAACAGCACTCGATCTCAAACATCCGCAAGACACACGCTCAAGTCTTCGATGAGGTTCAGGCGGTCGTTGCCTTGCGTAATGAACGCTTCCCGAATGTCCTGATCGAAGCCGGCGTTTCGACAGCCTTCGGATGCACGCTTCAAGGCGTCGTGACGGACGACGAGACCATGGCGATTGCCTTGAAAATGGCGGAGCTGGGGGTGGACGAGGTCGGCCTTTCAGACACGGTTGGCTACGCCAACCCCGCTCAAGTGCGTCGACTGTTCACTCGCCTGTTCCGAGAGCTCGGCGCGCTCGCAGGCAGCGCCCACTTCCACAACACTCGCGGCCAGGGTCTGGCCAACGTCGTCGCGGCACTGGAAGCAGGCGTGAAGACGTTCGATGGTTCCCAAGGCGGCTTGGGCGGCTGTCCATACGCGCCGGGTGCTTCGGGCAACATCGTCACCGAAGACCTGGTGTATCTCCTCGAGTCTATGGGCCTGAAAACCGGCGTAGACATCGATCGCCTCGTTGCGGCGCGTGAAGTACTTCGTCGTGGGCTACCTGGCGAGCCTGTATACGGGTTCATCCCAGATGCCGGGGTTGGCAAGAACTTCACCTATGCGAAGGAGGCTGTATGAGCCAGCAAGAAGAGAAGTCTCTGCCTCTGGCAGGCATTCGCGTGGTGGAGTTTGTCCACATGGTGATGGGCCCAACCTGCGGGTTGCTGCTTGCCGATCTCGGTGCTGAGGTCATCAAGGTAGAACCCGTTCCAGAGGGTGACAATACTCGCCGTCTGATGGGATCTGGCGCCGGCTACTGGATGACCTACAACCGCAACAAGAAGAGTTTTGCGGTAGACATCAAGTCTGAAGAGGGTATGGCTGCGGTGAAGAAATTGCTCGCCACGGCAGATGTCGTCACCGAAAACTTCCGCCCTGGCGCCATGGAGAAATTGGGCCTGGGCTATGAGCAGGTCAAGGCCATCAAGCCGGACATCATTTACAGCTCGATGAAGGGCTTCCTGCCAGGGCCCTATGAGAAGCGCACGGCGCTGGATGAGGTCGTACAGATGATGACGGGCTTGGCCTACATGACGGGGCCAGTCGGGCGTCCGTTGCGCGCCGGAGCCTCTGTCAACGATGTGATGGGCGGTATGTTCAGCACTGTCTCGATTCTTGCCGCCCTGCTGCAGCGCAAAGAAACGGGGCGTGGTCAGTTCGTGCAGACCGGTCTGTTTGAAAACTCGGCCTTCCTGGTCGCTCAGCACATGATGCAGAAAGTCGTAACGGGTAAAGCGGCGGCACCAATGCCAAGCCGGATTTCGGCTTGGGCCATCTATGACGTGTTCGAGACTGCCCAGGAAGGTGAGCAAGTCTTTATGGGCGTCGTCAGCGACAGCCAGTGGGTCTCTTTCTGCGAAACCTTCGACTTCCCTGAATTTGGAAATGACACCGAACTGAGTCGGAACAACCAGCGCGTTCAGGCTCGAGACCGAATAATTCCTAGGGTGCGAGAGCGCTTGTCTGCCATGGATAAGCAGACCGTGATGACACTCTGTGAGAAAGCTGGCCTGCCGTTTTCCCCCATTCAGCGACCGGAAGACATGTTTGCGGATGAGCACCTTAATCAGTCTGGCGGTATGGCAGAGCTGACGTTGCCAGACGGTGAGCAGGTGAAGGTGCCGATGCTGCCTATTGAAATGAACGGCCAACGTTTTGGTGCTCGTATCAATGTCCCGCCCCTAGGCAGCCACTCTAGAGAGCTGCTTGTACAGCTGGGTTACGGAGACGACGAGATCGCTCAGCTCGAGTCTACCGGCGCGATTAAGACCGTTTGATCCAGATTGGGGCGGGCCTCCTTTGACTGCCCGCTCCAGGTGAAATTTTACGTCGAGCTCGAAATGACTCTCGGGCGAAATCAGCAGCACTAAAGGTACGGGACGTACCGCCGGTCTGCGCTCTCCGATGGCCCATCCAGCCACGGTATTCATAACAACAAAACCGAGGATACAGTCATGGCTAATGTCACGACCCCGGATACCCATTTGTCCATGCCGCAGCCTGAAGTCACATCTGCGTTGCAGCAAAGAGCAATGAAAAAGGCCGCTTGGCGCCTAATCCCATTGCTGGCACTGGCTTATTTCTTCAACTACCTGGATCGCACCAGTGTCGGTTATGCAGCCCTGCAGATGACTGACCAGCTAGGGCTGACTGCCGCTCAGTTTGGCCTGGGTGCAGGGATCATGTTCGTGGGCTATTGCCTCTGTGAAGTCCCCAGTAACCTGGCTATGTACCGGTTCGGCGCACGCCTGTGGATGGCTCGAATCATGATCACCTGGGGGCTTGCGGCAGCAGCTACGGCATTCGTTATCGGCCCTTATAGTTTCTATGTTATTCGCTTTCTTTTGGGGGTTGCCGAGGCCGGCTTCTTTCCTGGTGTAATCTTCTTCCTCACCCTCTGGTTCCCAGCTCAATACCGTACCCGGGTACTGGCTTGGTTCACGGTGGCAACGCCGATCTCTTTCCTTGTAGGTGGGCCGCTTTCCATCTACCTGCTTCAAATGCACGGTGCTTGGGGGCTCGCGGGTTGGCAGTGGATGTTCATCATTGAGGGTTTGCCAGCTTGCGTCCTGGGTCTCATCACTTTGAAGGTGCTTGCCAACCGGCCTAGTGAGGCCAAGTGGTTGTCCCAAGAAGAGAAGGACGCTCTCACTGGCATGCTGGAGAAGGAAAAGGCGAATACCCAGAAAAGCCACGGTTTCACAGCAGCATTGAAGGATCCGCGAGTATGGATCCTGAGCTCAATCACCTTCAGCTTCACCATCGGCACCTACGGTATCGGTATCTGGCTGCCGCAAATGCTGAAGGCGCAGGGTGTTGAAATAAGCTTGATTGGATGGATCGCTGCAGTTCCGTACTTCTTCTCAACCATCGGCCTGTTGTTCTGGGCCAAGCATGTCGACCGGAGCGGACGTGGGATCTTGAACCTGATCATTGCGCTGGTACTGGCCGGTCTTGCTTTGATCTTTGCGGTGAACATGAACGCCCTGATTCCAGCGCTGGCAGGGATCACCCTTGCCCTGGTGGGAACAATCTCGGCGAAAACCATCTTCTATACGTTGCCGGCGAAGTTCCTGAGTGGTCAAGCTGCTGCTGGGGGTATTGCTCTGATCAACTCCATCGGTGCATTTGGCGGGTTCGTCGGGCCTTACCTGATGGGCTTCCTGAAGGACTACACCCAATCTTTCACAACGGGCCTGATGGTCATGGGATGCATCCTGTTCTTCGCCGCCGTGATGGCATTGTCCCTGCGACTGTTTATGCGTGATGCCTGACATCTGGTGTCGGTAATGCAGAACGTTGTCTGGACAATGGACTGGCTGCTAACCCTACTCACAGGTAAGGTATCAGCCATCTGAACGGCCCCTTCAAGGGGCCGCTTTCTCACGATTGCGCCGAGAACAAGTCCGATGTCGCCAAAAAATGAGCCTGCGGTAGCCGAAGCTTCCAAGAACAATGCTGACGGAGGGGTGGCAGCTGTTGATCGAGCCTTCGCAATTCTCGGGGCTTTCGAACCTGATCGAAGCACTCTCCCGCTAGCTGAGATCGCTCGTCGCACTGGTTTGTACAAGAGCACCATCCTTCGGCTCATGAGCTCTCTGGAGAGGGCTGGGTTTATCAGGCGACTGACTGACGGGCAGTACGCTGTGGGTCATGAGCCCCTGCGATTGGCTCAGATTTACCAATCCTCATTCCGCCTACGCGATGCGATCTATCCAGTGCTTGAGGCACTGACTGAAGAGAGTGGGGAGACCTCTTCGTTCTACGTGATCGAGAACGATATCCGAGTAGTACTCTTCAGGGTCGAACCCAAGCGCGCGGTGCGCTTCAGCATTCACGAGGGGGACCGATTCCCGCTGCATGCTGGAGCCTCCGGGAAGATCCTCAGAGCATTTGGCCCGCCGGCTGATCGCGCTTTAGCTGAGGTGCGGGAACAGTTCTGGGCAACTTCGTTCGGGGAGCGTGACCCGGATACATCATCGATCTCGGCCCCTGTGTTTGGCGTCGCCCACGAGTTTAAAGGTGCTCTCACGCTGTCAGGCCCTTCCGAGCGTTTCAACAAGGATCAGCTGCAAGCGGCTCGCCTGATGCTGCTAAAGCGCGCAGCCCAGGCGACAAGTCTGCTCGGGGGAAGCAATCAAGAGTTACTCGCCGCATTACAAAATACTGGTGAAAAATAGGCTTGCAGAATTCTGCATTGAGTCGGTTGCTTTCATTCGCCAATGACAGCTATGGGTCGAGAGCAGCCGGTCACCATTGACCTATTTCGCCCATGGCGGACATCCGAAGGCCGGGGCCGCTTCGCGGCCCATCGCCGGCAAGCGCGGCTCCTACAAGTACTGCACAGGCCCGGAGACTGGTTATATCTCTGTGGGAGCCGGCTTGCCGGCGATGAGGACAGTACTGACTCAAAGCGTTGCGGCGGTGTCCGCAGTGGGTCGTTTGCGGTCGTTTACGACCGGCAGATGTCGACCCATTGCCGACACTGCTGCCCGCCTCAGCTCATCGAGCATCAGCGCACTATGATGTCGTCAGGAAAATAAACACCCATGGAGCGGTTGGTGCGTATTCGTAACACCTGACCGGCCATGCTCTGGACCACTGTCTGACCGCCCTCTATGGGCGCTCCGGTACGTCGATCCTGGGCTTGTGCGTCCGGTGGCAGACTGAACAGCATCTGACCTTGATCAAGGCTGACCTGGATGTCGGCCGGATAGTGAATAGGGCCGAAGTCGAAGGGCTGGTTCGCGTGGCCTTGCCACCAGCGCCCCTCCCCATATGGGCGATCCAGGAACATGATCAGCGAGCGCATTTCGATCCCCAGTACTTTGACCGGGCTCTCTTCTGATTCGGCCAGCCAACCAGTAGTGTTGGAGGATACCCTTACCGGCCCAGGCCAAATGATGCCGCCCAGCTCGGTACCGGGCGCCAGGGTGCATCGACTCATCTTCCATTCGGAAAACTTGAAATGAGCACCGAACGGAAAATCGAACTCGATCTCCCCAGGCTCACATTTCCATCCTGCCAGGTCATGGGCCGACAGGGTCTCGACCGTAGCGAAACCATGGCCCTGCGCCAGTTTCAGACGACGCACAGGCATGCCCATGATGTGACCTGGCGTGCGGTCGAAATCAGCATGATCCAGGCTCTGCATGCCATAGGGCACGGGATCGCCGGACAGGTCGTTAAAAGGCTCCAGGTCTTGCAGATGGACCCGCGTACCAGCCGGAAGCACCAGGTCACCGAGCACCTCCTCGTGTTCGAGGCGAGGATTGTGCGCACGCCAATCCTGCCAGAGCCTGTAGCTGGACTCGATGTAAGGCACGCTCCCGACTGCCAGCAACATCAGCAACAAGCCGAACCTCCAGCGCCGAGCTACCATGAAACGACGGCTTCGCGGCACCAGCAAGGCGATCAGGCCGACGATGAAAAGCCAGAGAAAAACCTCGGAAAAAATGTAGATCATGTAGCCGAGCAACATGACCGGCATATCGACGGGAATCATGGACGTCCTTGTTAACCCTTATGTGAACGCCGCAGAATAGACCCATTGGCAGTGATGCCCCAATCCCGATCAGAGAAGGAAATCCCCAGCATGACGCCCGACGAGGCTTTACTCCTTACCCGTACGGTCGCTGGCCTTTCGATCACAACAGTCATCCTGGGCCCGATCCTGGCGCTCTACGTGCTGCAATCGCCAACCACTTCACCCGTCAATATCTCGGGCGCCATTGCATTTGTCATCCTAGGGCTCACCAACCTGATTTCAATGATATTCAACGGGGTTTACTGGTTTATCCGGCGGGAGCCCAAATGGCTCTCGGTAATGCTCTTGGTTCAATCCGGTGCGGCAGTTGCCACATTAATTCCATTCTTCTAACCCGTTCATATCTTCGGTTGAGCAGTCTCGACAAGGAGCGAGCCCGCACCGCCACACTGCCAAGGAGGCAATCTGCATGAAACCGGCAAAGTGGGCGATCGCTGGCACTGAAAACCGACGACGCCAAATGCAGTGGTCTTGCGCAACTGCAATGGAGCCTGTCAGGTAAACACCTTTGGGGAAGATGCTCGAACGGCCGGATTGCCTGGGATGTGCCAGGAAGTTGGTGAGCCTGTTGGAATATCGCCTGGGCTGGAAAGTCCGCTTCACGCCCTGAGGAAGTCAGTTAACCTCAATCCAGGCTCAGGTGCACTCAGCAGGGACGATGACCAAAGCTGGGACTCATAGCTTTCAGGCCTAGACCCGCTAGGTGTCTCACCTGCTCATCGGTATCCTCTGTTGCCAGGTGTAGCCCATCGATGGCTCGAAGCGCGTCACCGGGCAGCAGGCCACGGTTATTCAATCCACTCACAGCATGACGACGAATGGCTGCCTGAGGTGAAACAAGCCCGCGTAACGCTTCGCTGACATCGGCGGTGGTGGTATCGATCTGGCCGTAGAGTTCTTCCAGGGCTGCTTCAACAGCAGTCTGAAGCTCAGGGCGCTGCTCAAGCAAACGCTCAACGGGCGTGTAGTCCAGCACCGGTGGCTCCACGCCCCGCCAGCGGAAACCGTCGAAGTTGGCGCAAATACCCGCGACAGCGACATCGGGCGCTTGCTGCATCAGCCAGTCGAAATCCTTAAGGTAACCCAGGGCTTTTGTGCACCAGTTGCGGGTCGGCTGCTCACAGGCCTCAATCGCCTGCCGGCGCAGGGCCTGGATGACGGGCCCATCAGCCAAGCCGGCCAGCCCGAGGATACGCGCGGCAGCGGTAGGCTCTCTATCCCCGTTGAGCTGATCGATAAGCGCTGCCTGTGCGCAACGGCCGTTGGCAATCAGCCAGCGCTCTGCGTCCTCCCTCGAAATGCCTTCCGAACAATGCAAGCTGCTGACGTAGAACGCGACCTGCTCGGTGAGCGGCAGAGCAGCGACATCGCGCAGGGTGTTTTCAATGGCCAGCTCGACAGGGAAATTATTCTCGAACTGCTGGCGGGTCATGCTGCGCTTGGCCAAGGGCATGTAGCCTGCAAAGTCATGAAAAATCACAACGAAACCAGGCGTCACACCAGGATGCTGACTGAAATGCCGGCCCAGCGACCTGGCGGCACGGCTTACGGTGACCAGCAAGCGTTGCTCAGCCGCGTGCCATTGGCGCGGGCCAAGCCGGTTGGCGTGCGCTTGCAGCTCATCATCGAGCCGCGTGAGCGGCTCACCAGAGCAGATTTCCCAATCCCAGCGCCAGTCCACCGGGTTCCACTTGACCGAACTGAAGCTTTCGTCTTCCTCGTCGGGGAAGTCTTCGCTGAGTGCTTCAAGGCTGTTGGCGGCAAAGTTGGGCAGCGATAAAACCGCCTCTTCTTCCCGGTAGCTGGCATGAAACGCTGCGGCATATAAAGGGCTACCGCCCTCATCGAGCAGCGTTTGCAGCGGCTTTCTAGCAGCCTCGAACAGCGCTTGCTCCAGAGCTTTCCAATTCATCAATTCAGGTCCTTGCTGACAAACAAGCTCAGTCGAGCAGATCGAGCATCCCCTCAAGGGTGCTTTCCAGGCGAGCCAGTTCAATGTGCGTACCATCGCCACACTCAGCGATACGCAGCGCACACTCAATAATCACATTGAGCCCCCGAGGTGCGAGATGGCCGGGGTATTTGCGCAGCTTGAGTTCGACCCGGGTCGGGCTTAACCAGGAGACAGGGACAGTACTTCAATGTCGCTCATGAGTGTACCTGCGCAAAGGGTCGACAATAGTCACTGCAAAGTATTGGATTTTGCCATTTTCGTCGTTCCAGCCCAACCGCTTTGCTCATAACGGTTCGCCCTTCTCAGTAGCGTGCAGAACAGCGAAAGCTCCCTCGGCGGGCGCACTTGGCGTACTGATTTGGCGGGGATCCTGTGGGCGCGGCTTCAGCCACGAAAACCGGCGAAGCCGGTGCCATCCACCGCGGCGCCTGCTTCGCGGTTGAAGCCGCTCATACAGGGTATGCGGCGCGCTCGCGGGCGTTTCTCTGCGCGACAGCGCAGCCCGAAGGGCTGGGTAATCTCCCACACCGGGCCTGTGCAGTACTTGTGGGAGCCGCGCTTGCCGGCGATGGGCCGCGAAGCGGCCCCGGCCTGGATGTCCGCCATGGCCGTTAGCTGCTCTTTTTTCTCAGTCGTGGCGGGGCTTTCTGCCCACCGATTTCCCTTTGTTCCCAGGCTCACGGCTATGGTTTGCGACGATGTTCATGACGAGTCAAGTCTTTGTGCAGACGCGTCTTGATGATGCGGTTTGGCTCATGGGTGACTCGATCCGATATGAGAGGCTCAGTGCATCTGCTCAGCCCAGCACTTTTCAATCCAGTCACCCAATGCCCTGACACGAGGGGCTTCGTAGCGATTGTTCAAGCGCAGCAGGTGCACAGGCAGCCCCACCAGCCCCCAGTCCGGCAGCAGCTCGACCAACTCACCGGCACGAATGCCTTCCTCGAACAGCCAGCGCGGCCCAGGATGAATGCCGGCGCCCTGCCGCACCGCCTGGAGGATTGCCCCGGCATTGTTGAGGTAGAACACCCCACGCAGCTCGACTGACATTTCCTTGCCGTTGCGACACAAGCGCAAGCGGGTTCGGTGCCGCTCTTGGCCCAGGGAATAGAGGATCGCCCGGTGGCCAACCAGGTCCTGTGGCCTGGTAGGCAGCCCGTGCGCCTGCACATAGCTGCGACTGGCACACAGCACGTTGGGCATGTGGCCTATCTTGCGGGCGACCATGTCGGAGACGGGCAAGTCGCCCACCCGCAGCGCCAAGTCGATGGCCTCGCCACTCAGGTCCAGCCTGTAATCGGACAGCACCAGGTCTACGACCACCTGGGGATGCAGTTGCTGGAACGCGGTCAGCCACGGAACCAGGTGCCGTTCACCGAAGTTGACCGGCGCCGTCATGCGGATAGCCCCGGCGATCTGCGGCGCTGTGCCGTCGAGGTCGGCGATTACCCGTTCCATCTCCTCAATCAGGGGCCTCATCTGCTCATACGCCCTGGCCCCCGCCTCTGAAAGCGTGACCTGCCTTGTGGTGCGGTTGAGCAGCCGAACATTCAGGCGCTTTTCCAGTGAAGCGATCCGTCGGCTCACCGACGAGGGTTCCAAGCCCAGGTCATCAGCAGCCTTGGTCAGGCTGCCGCGTTCGACAATGCGGAAAAACAAGCGCCATAGCGAAATGTCATCATTCATGCACGAACCGCAATTCTCTTTTGGATATTGTCCTCTTCAAGTGCATTTATCCCTCGAATAGCATCGTCAAGTCCAGGAATCAGACAAGGTAAGGAACCAAGGAATGGCGGCCCGGAACGAATCCAAGCGGCGTGCACCGGTGTTACTGGCAGTGTGTATGGCCGGTTTGATATTGCCCCTCGAGTACACGGGCCCGGCAATGGCCCTTTCAGCGATCGGCAGCGACCTGGGCGGCAGCGCGATCGCCCTGGCCTGGGTAGTCAATGCGTTCGCCCTAAGCTTCGGCAGCTCGATCATGGCGGCCGGCACGCTGGCCGACCTCTACGGGCGCAAACGCATGTTCTGCTGGGGCATCGGCAGTTTCACGATCCTTTCGGTCATCGTCAGTTGCGCCCTGGATGTGATTTTCCTCGACGTGATGCGAGGCCTTCAAGGCATCGCAGCGGCACTGACCATGGCCGGGGGGGCGGCAACCCTGGCGCAAGAGTTCGAGGGCCATGCCAGGACCAAGGCATTCGGCCTGCTGGGCACCGCGTTCGGCCTCGGCCTGGCATTCGGGCCGGTTATCTCGGGGGCCCTGGTCGAATTCCTCAACTGGCGTGCGATTTTCCTGCTGGGTGCTCTGTTCGGGGCGCTGGCCTGGCTGCTGGCAGCGGCGCGGATGCACGAAACCCGCGATCCCGGCGCCCGTCAACTGGACTGGGCCGGCGTGCTGGCCTTCAGTGCCATGCTGGTGCTGCTAACCTTCGCCATCATGCAGATTCCCGCCCATGGCTGGCGCAGCGTCAGCGTCCTTGCCCTGCTCGGCGCCAGCGTCTTGCTGTTTGCGCTGTTCATCCGCATCGAGCAGCACCAGCAACGCCCCATGCTCGATCTCTCGCTGTTCGGCGACCGACGCTTCATCGGCGTTCAGTTGCTGCCCATCGCCACTGCGTTGAGCTTCATCGTATTGCTGATCCTGCTGCCGCTGCGTTTCGTCGGGGTCGAGACCCTAGGCACCGGCCAGGCCGGTTTGCTGATGATGTCGCTGTCCCTGCCAATGCTCATGGTGCCCTTCCTCTCGGCGATGCTCGCCCGCCATCTCGCCGCCGCCAATCTCTGCTGTACCGGTTTGTTGCTGGCCGGTCTGGGGCTGATCTGGCTCGCGTCTGTAGAGGTGGGCAGTGACTGGCTCGCGTTCTGCTGGCCGATGTTACTCATTGGCGTCGGTTCGGCAATCCCCTGGGGACTGATGGACGACCTGTCGATCAAGGTCGTATCGGTCGAGCGAGCGGGCATGGCTACCGGCATCTTCACTACCATGCGCGCCTGCGGTGAGGCGATCTGCGTTGCCGCAGCGCTGTCTGTGCTCAACAGCCTGATGCAAGGCCAGCTGGCGGGTGCGCTGCCTGGGGAAAACGCCGCCAGGGTCGCAGCCGAGTTGGCCACCGGTAACTTTGCCGCAGCCCAGTCGAGTGCCCAGCCCCTCAGCCCCGCAGGCCTGATGAGCCTGTACTCCCAAGCTTTCAAGGCCCTGTGCTACGGGCTGGCCGCGCTGACATTGAGCGCAGCGCTGATCAGCCGCTGGGCGCTGCGCGACCGCGCACCCTCGTCGACACCCCATGCCGCGCCACGCACTGGCCGGTAATGGCCCCTTGCCGGCCTAGCAGCCCGCTTTCTTTTGCCCCTAATTGTTCATCGAAACAAGCGACCATGCCCATGGCTGATCATGCTACTCGCAGTGATCAACAGGCCCAGCGCGCTGCATCAGGTGTCAAGCCGCTTCCTGACCCTTCGCACGCGTCAGCGTCCAGCCGAAGTTCATGCCTGCCGCAGCGAGCAGGATGGCGGCAGCACCGGCCATTTGCAGCACGCCGAGGGGATGGCTGAAGGCAAGCCAATCGACCGAACTGGCCAAGCGCGCCAGCGTTGCCAAGTCGACCTTGTCACAGCTCGAATCGGGTATCGGCAACCCCAGCATCGAGACCCTATGGTCGCTGGCCATAGCCATGGGCTTGCAGGTGACGAAGTTTTTCGAACAGCCCCAGCAGCATCTGCGCGTGATCCGAGCCAACGAGGGCATAACGGCCTACGCCGAAGCCTCCAACTACGCTGCGACCCTGCTGGCCGACTGCCCAGCCGGCGTGCAACGCGATATATACCGATTGAAGGTGCAGCCCGGCGAGGCGCGTTTTTCGCAACCCCACCCCCCTGGCACGGTCGAGCACGTGGTGCTGTGCACTGGCAGCGCAAACGTGGGCCCGGCTAGCGCTCCCGTTTTGCTGCATGCGGGCGACTACATCAGTTATTCGGCGCACCTGCCCCACGTGTTCGAAGCCTTCGCGACAGACACAACGGCGGTGATGGTGATCGAGCACCCTTGAGTGGGCGGTAGCCCGATCTGATGCGAGGACGACAAGGATGGTCAGCCCGATCCAGAGGCGCGAACCGCCCCAGACCGGTTGTCGATGATTTGAGGACACTGGGCAAAAGCTGCCTGTCGCATGCCGCAAGCTCGTGACTCGCCATCATCGGTCTCCTCCACCATAAAGACAGGTTGCAGGTCACAGGATGACCAGGCCATTCGGTGTATTGATATAAGCTTTCAATGCATATCGCTCGCTGCGTAACACACTCACCGGGCCAGTAAAACCGATAGACTCCAGTTGGCGTTCCACCAAACGGGGATCCGGTACAGCAATTTCCAAGCGTTCCAATTCGCAGCCTTGATCACCGAGCCTCTGAGCCGGATGCTCCGATTCGCCCCAATCGATCAAGCTCGGGACTGCCCCATTCAGAGGTAGATGCCCATCAGGCTGAATGGTGATTTTCCACGAAAGCGCTCCCCTGCTCATCGGTTCAATCTCGCCAAAAACATCCCGGAATACTCCGTCTGCGGTATCCAGATGCTCTGTACGCACGACCCAGTGGGCTAGATATGGCGACGCTTGCGCGCTCAGTCCATCCAGACCAAACCACCTAGGCCTGGTGGGTAAGGGCGCCTTACTGTCCGGAGCTATCACTTCAAGATAGAAAGACTCCCCTAACCGCAGCAGCAGGTTGTGAGTGCTCATGCGCGGATGCTCACCCCCTGGCTGCAACCGTACTCCAAGCTGACGCTCAATAAATTGCGCCCCCAACGGAAGGGTCGGTGAAACAATGACCAGATGATCCAAGGTTGAACGCCTCATGGTCTTTTATCTCCCTGATCAATGAATCTCGTATGTTACCTACTCTTCATCCAGCACTCTCGATCTTAATTCCACTTACCTACGCTTGATCAGTTCACGCGATAACGGCGAATACAGAGGTGCCACGTATTCAGCCGATCTGTGCCAGACACTCCGGGTCCAACCAGTACCTCCCAATTTTGCACACCGGGCCCTTCATGAGTACGTGGTTATCCTCATCGAGTTCGATGGTGATCTGACCGCCAGGCATGTGCACTGTCACATGATCGTCAACAAACCCGAGTCGTCGTGAGACTGCCGCAGCGGCACAGCTGCTGGTGCCTGAAGATAGGGTATAGCCGACGCCACGCTCCCAGATCTGCACCATCAGGTTTCGGCGATCGACAACGTTCACGAATTGCACGTTGGTTCTGTTTGGGAAGAGCGGCAATTGCTCGATGGTTGGCCCAAGCTGGCGTGCAAGTGCCTCAGTTGTCTGATCGACAAACACCACGCAATGCGGGTTGCCCATCGACACAAGGTTCAGGTGCAGGCGCATGCCATCGACTTCCATTGAGTGTCGTTCGTTCTCGGGGAATATAGCCATACCCATGGCAATGGAAATGCGTCGGCCGTCGTCAAGTACCTGGCAACGAACCTTACCGCCTTTAGTTAACAACTCGAAGGGTTCGTGCGATACGATGCCCTGATCCCAAAGGTAGCGACATAGGATTCGCAATCCATTGCCACTCTTTTCTGCCTCGGAGCCATCGGTATTGAGAATCTGCACTGAGAGCATCTTGTCTGGCTCGATGACAGGAACCAAGATGCCGTCACTGCCTAGCCCTCTATGCCGGTCGCATATCACCGAGATGGCCAGCGGAGAGCAACCGAATGGCGTTTTGTCGTGGTAGACGAGATAGTCGTTGCCAGCCGCGTGATATTTTATGAACTGCATGAGTTGTGAGACCAAGACGCTTGGGGACGGGGAATAATGAATGGAGTTGTAAACATAGCACACGGCCGCTTTCGAGCCACTGCTGCCCTTCGTGAAAAGCAGCCATCGGCCGCAATTGGCACCCTCGAACAAGAGTATGTCAAGCCAAGCGTTATGGCATGGCGTGGCCCAGCCTATTGCCGAATGTGGTTGCTTCAGTGGGTCAAGTAACCTTTGACGTAGCGCGCTGTTCTTTCCAAAGTTCGCGCCATATCGGGATGTGACAAATGATACTTCAGTTCCAGTTGCCGGCTATGACTCATGTCGAAGCGTTGCGTCTGGATAAAGTTCAACGACTCGGCGCTGATCGCGAATCGGGCCGCCAGTCCGGGAATTGTCAAAATCCATCTCAGAAACCCTATCGCTACATGGCGGCGGGGTGCATTGATATTCAGCGTTTTCGCTATCTGCTCTAGCAGTCCCTGCAAATTGGGTGTGTGCTCATCGAGTGCCAGAACCTGCTGGTTGGCCATCACGGGGTCGAACGCCGCGCAAATAATCATTGTCACGAGGTAATCGACGCTGACTAATGGCAACCAGTGCCTGGTGGAGCCGGGGACAGCTTTGAACCGGCCTTGTGCCAGATTTCGAATGACTTCAGCCAGAGGTTGTCCTTCCAGAATGTGCCCACTCTCGCTGTGGCCACACACCGTAGCAGGATGAACGATCGTGTACTCCGCGCCCGCTTCCTGCATGTAACGGATGACCGCAAAATGGGACTCGAGCTTGCTGCCTTCGTAGCCACCTGCACGGCGGTAGACGGCGGGCCAGTTCGTGTTTTCAGGGCACTCATGGTCAACCCCGATACTGGCCAGGTGGCTAAGGTTTTGCAGCATGTAGCCGCCCACCATCAGCAAGCGGATGCGCTGGCTCGCCGCAAGCCTGGCGACTCTCAGCGCCCCTTGCACATTGACTTCGCGGGCGCGCTCCATTGTCAGCCCCCAGGAAAATTCCGCCGCGAGGTGAAAGGCCACAGCGGTGGAAGACACGCGCTGCTTGTCTGTCTCGCTGAGCCCAAGCCCCTCTTTGCTGATATCGCCCTCAACGGCATGGATACAGGCAGGGTTACCGCCCAATTGGCCTACCTGCTCCCTAAGGTGCTCGATGTTTGCTGGGGTGCGCATAAGCACCCAGGTCTTGTGCCCTGTCAGGGTAAGATGGGCCAGCAAATGTTGACCTACAAACCCACTGCCGCCTGTGACGAAGCATTCCACGCTCATGCCTGAATCCTTGTTTGGGTGATGGGCGCAGGCTAAGGTGTAGAGCCTGCTCTACGGTCAAGGAATTTTTAATGTGAACATTGGAGAGCTGGAGCGCCGCAGTGGAATTGGACGCCATGCATTGCGCTACTACGAACAACTCGGGCTTATCGTGGCCCATCGACAGGCCAACAACTATCGTAGCTACAGCGATCAGACCGTTGTTGATCTGGCCTTCATTCAGAGTGCTCAGGGCGTGGGCTTTTCACTCGCCGAGATTGGCGACATTCTTGCAGCCAGGCGGGGTAATATGATCAATTGCGCGCAAGGCGCGGCCTTGGTCGCCAGCAAGATGGCCGAAATCAAGACGAAGATCACCACCTTGCAAGCCACGTATGTTTTTCTGGAAGCAGAGCGTGTGAAGCTTGAAGCCAGTGCCGTAGCCCTCGGACAGACCATTCCTCACCTTGCTGTAAATGGGCATGCCGCAACGCAATAGTACCCGGCTTAACCGTTTAACGTGGCCCCTCCCCCTGGCGGCTGGCCGATTACTGCCGATGCGTAATGGCTGTTAAGGGTCGAAGCTGTCCCTCACGAGCGGCCGCTTTCGACCCATTGCGGACTTTCGCCATGACATCGTCTGCGCCTATGAGATCGAGCGCCGCCCGCGCGGGGCATCGCGGATAAATCCGCTCCTACGTTTGTTTTTGGCCAATTATGTCGGAGGGGTGCGCGCGACCGCCTTGGTGCATGACGCAATATCGAGTCGTACAAACAAGGGTTCGCGCGCGTCTGTCACTGACGTTACTGGCCTGAAGCAAACGTAGGAGCGGATTTATCCGCGATGCCCCGCGCGGGCGGCGCTCGATCTCACAGGCGCTGAAGATTTCAAGGCGAACACATCCGAACACCGCACTAACCCCAGGGCATACAGGGACCGCTTCGGGTCGACAGCTGCCGGTCGTAAATGACCGCAAACGCCCCATGGCGGACACCGTGCCAACGCCCTGTAGTCAGTACCGGCCTCATCGCCGGCAAGCCGGCTCCCACAGAGATGTAACCAGTCTCCGGGCCTGTGCAGTACTTGTGGGAGCCGGGCTTGCCGGCGATGGGCCGCGAAGCGGCCCCGGCCTTCGATGTCCGCCATGGGTCAAAAGCGGTCAGTGGTGACCAGGCACTTTCGAACCAAACCCGACAGTAGCTGTAGAGCATAAAGTTGTTATCTTTTTTAAGCGTCTGTCAGATCAAGCGCCCTAAACGTCCCCGACCCCAACGCCATGACTATCTGTATCAGGTCGATATCAGCTATCCCCTTCCTCCTGCCCATGCTCAATCAAACACCGGTCTCAAGAGCGCCTGCGCCTCATAAAGCGGTGCCAGGTAGCGCAGCCGTATCTCATCAACGCTCAACCTCGACGCATGCGTCGTGATCGTCAGCGTTGCCTGCAACCGGCCTGCCCGGTCCAGCAACGGCACGCCAACCACGCGCATGCCAATTTCATATTCCTGGTCAACGATGCAGTAGCCCTGCTCGCTCACCCGTTGGAGCTCTTCCTCCAGCGCCGCCCGGTCGGTCACCGTGTAGGGTGTCAGCGGGCGTAACGGGTTGCGCGCGAAATAGTCATCGCGCTGTGCCTGGCCGAGCGCTGCCAGCCACACCCGCCCGCCGGCGGTGCAGTACATCGGCACCCGCGAACCGGGGCGGATCGACAGCGACGCGATGTGGCTGTAGCGGCTGCGCACCAGGTGGATGATTTCGTCATCGTCGCGGGTGCCCACCGACACATGCTCCTGGGTCTGCCGGGCCACCTGCTCGACGATGGGGCGCAGCATGCGTGGCAACTGCGCGGAATCCACGTAGGCCTGGCCGATGCGCAGGGCCTTGGGGGTGAGCCAGTAGTGGCGATTGTCGGTTTCGGCGAAGCCTTCGTGCACCAGGGTCAGTAGAAAACGCCGTGCGGCGCTGGGCGTGAGGCCGGACTGCCTGGCCGCCTGGGGAACGCTCAGGCGCGGTTGATCGGCGCTGAACAGCTGCATCAGCGCCAGGCCTTTCTGCAAGCCCGCGATCAGGTCACGGGGGTGTATCTCGGGTTTGTCCATGCTTTCAGTCCAGGCTTCCCATTCAAATCCAGGTCACTCAAGCCAGGCCAAAGCGTGTGGGAGCGGGCTCGCCCCGCGAATCAGGGCACAGCCCTGGCCATACACCTCGGTTGCTCCGGCTGGCGTCTTCGCGGGGCAACCCCGCTGCCACAGGATTATGCCTGACAGAAAAGCCCCATTCTCGCGATTACCGCTGCAGTACTGCGATTATCGCAGTAAACCCTCGATAAGCGCATTGTTGCGCCTCCACAGCCGCGTCACCCTCACCTTCACAACAACAGCAAAAAACGGAGGTCATCATGATCAAAGGTTCGACAGAGCTGGTCGCCATCGTCGGCTCGCCCATTGCCCAAGTGAAATCGCCGGAAAACTTCAACACCTGGTTCAGCAACAACGGCCGCAACCTGGCGATGCTGCCCATCGACCTGCATCCCACCGCGCTGGATGCCTTTCTTGGCAGCCTGCGCGGCTGGCGCAACCTGCGCGGTTGCGTGGTTACCGTGCCGTACAAACAAGCGTTCGCCGCGTGCCTGGATGGCCTGAGCGAACGTGCTGCGGCGTTGGCCTCGGTCAACGTGGTGCGCCGCGAAAGCGACGGTCGCCTGGTCGGCGACAACGTCGACGGTGCAGGTTTTCTGGGGGCCGCGCGCAAGCATGGCTTTCACCCGGCAGGCAAGCGTGCGCTGGTGATCGGCTGCGGTGGGGTGGGTAGCGCGATTGCCTATGCGCTGGGCGAAGCAGGTGCGGCTCAGGTCACCCTCAGTGACCCTGACGCAGCGCGTGCCGGGGCGCTTGGCGAACTGCTCGGCAAGGCCTTCCCTGCCCTTGCCATCGCGATCGAGTTCGCTGCACTGGAAGGCTTCGACCTGCTGGTAAACGCCTCGCCCGTCGGCATGGCCGGGACCGGCGAGCTGCCACTGCCAGCAGCCATGCTGGCCACGCTGCAGCCGTCCACGCATGTGGCCGATGTCGTCACCTCGCCGGAGATCACGCCGCTTCTGCAGCGTGCGCGCCAGCATGGCTGCTCGATCCAGACCGGGCCGGAAATGGCCTTTGCGCAACTCGGCCACCTCGGCGCCTTCATGGGCGTCACGCCGCTGGAGATCTGACCGCATGCCTTCAATCGAGCACACACAGCATGAGTACGACCTGGTGGTCCTCGGCAGCGGCGCCGGTGGTTTCGCTGCCGCAGCCACGGCCTCCTGCCTTGGCCTGAACGTACTGGTGGTGGAAAAGGCCGACCGCTTTGGCGGCACCTCGGCGATCTCGGGCGGTGCGGCGTGGCTGTATGGCACCGACCAAGCCCGTGCCGCAGGTGCGCAGGATTCACCGCAGGCCATGCGCAGCTACCTGAAGACCATCATCGGTGCCGGCTACAACGCCCAGCTGGTGGACGCCTTCATCGCCCGCGGGCACCAGGCGCTGCGCTGGCTGGAGCACAACACCGAACTGCGCTATGCCCTGCGCCCGCACTCGCCGGATTATTACCCCGACGAGCCCGGCGCCACGCAGTTCGGCCGTGCGCTGGAAATGGTCGAGTACGACGGGCGTCGCCTCGGCGCGCGGTTCAAGGACTTGAAAATGCCGCCACCGGGCATGCTGCTGTTCGGCGGGATGATGGTCAACCGCGTGGATATCCAGCACTTCCTCAGCCTGCGCCGCTCACCTGGGTCGCTGTGGCATTGCCTGAAACTGATGACGCGCTATGGGCTGGACCGTCTGCGCCATCACCGGGGCACACGCCTGACCACCGGCAACGCGCTGATCGCCCGGCTGGCCAGCAGCGCGTTTGCCAAGGGCACCCAGCTGTGGCTGCGCAGCGAAGCGCAGGAGCTGATCGTCGAACACGGTGTGGTCACCGGGGTAATGGTGCTGCGCGAGGGCCGCCGCGAGCGTGTGGTCGCCCGCGGTGGCGTGGTCTGCGCCATGGGCGGCTTCGCGGCGGGTGCCCTGGCGGCGGCCTACCGCCCGGACCCTGCCGCGCCCCACCTGACCATGTCACCCAGTGGTAACGACGGTGCTGCATTGCGCCTCGGCCAGGCCGTGGATGCCGCCAACGGCGAAGGCCTGGCCGCCAATTTCTTCTGGGCGCCGGTGTCCGAGCGGCGCCATGCCGACGGCGAACGCGAGCGCTTTCCGCACCTGGTCACCGACCGCGCCAAACCCGGGGTGATCGCGGTCGACCCTGGCGGGCGCCGCTTCGTCAACGAGTCCAACTCGTATCACCACTTCGTGCAGACCATGTTCGCCAATGGCCTGAGCACGTGTTGGCTGATTTGCGACGCCGAGGCCATGAACCGCTACGGCCTGGGGTTGGCGCGGCCGAAGCCTGTCGACAACACGGCTTTGATCCAGTCGGGTTACCTGTACCGCGCCGACTCTGCGCAGGCCCTGGCCAACGCCATCGGTGTCGACCCGCAGGCACTGCAGCAGACGCTGGAGCGCTTCAACACTGACGCCCGCAATGGCATCGACCGGCAGTTCGACAAGGGCGGCAACAGCTACAACCGCTACATGGGCGACCCGCAACACACGCCCAACCCTTGCCTGGCGCCGCTGACCAAGGCGCCGTTCTATGCCATTCGCCTGCACACCGGCGACCTCGGTTCGGCGCGCGGCCTGGTGACCGATGCCAACGCCAATGTGCTCAACCGTGCCGGCACGCCGATCGCCGGGTTTTATGCCACCGGCAATGACATGAACTCGCTCATGAACGGCACGTACCCAGGCCCCGGCATCACCCTCGGCCCCGCCCTGACGTTCGGCTGGATCGCCGCCAGCCATATCGCAGAACGCCTGCAAGCCCCCACCCCACACAAGGAGACCACCGCATGTACTACGAACTGAGAACCTACACCCTCGACCCGCTGAAAATGGCCGACTGGCTGGCCCTGTATCAAAGCCATGCACTGGCCGTGCAGACAGAGCACCTGGGCAACCTGGTGGGCTTCTTCACCAGTGAATTCGGCGAGGTCAACCAGGTGGTCCACCTGTGGGGCTACACCAGCCTTGACCAGCGCGCCGAGCGCCGCGCGGCGATGGCGGCAGACCCACGCTGGGCGGAATTCTCGCGGCGCAACCGTGAGCTGGGCGCGGTGCTGCGGCTGCAATCACGCCTGCTACGCCCCACCGGCTTTTCGCCGCTGCAGTGAAACCTGGACCGGAGCGCCTCATGCAACCTCTTGAGTGTGACGTATTGGTCATCGGCTCCGGCGCCTCTGGCCTGGCCGCGGCGGTCACCGCCGCGCACCACGGCCTGAAGGTGATCGTCGCGGAAAAGGCCGGCCAGTTGGGCGGCACCAGCGCGTGGTCGGGTGGCTGGTTGTGGGTGCCGCGCAACCCGCTGGCGGTCGCCGAAGGCATGCTGGAGCACGGCGACGCACCAGAGCGCTACCTGCGCGCGCAAACCCACGTCGCCGAGCTGTGCCCACGCCAGCGCGCGTTTCTGCGCCATGGCCCGGAAATGGTGGCGTTCTTTCAGCAGCACACCGCCGTGCAGTTTCAGGCGGGCAGCAAACTGCCCGACATGCGCGAGGGCGATGGCAGCGCACGGGGTGGGCGAGCGCTGTGTGCGCTGCCGTTCGACGGGCGCCGGCTAGGGGCCTGGATACACAGGCTGCGGCCACCGCTGGACATCGTCAGCCTGGCAGGCATGGGCATCGCCGGGGGTGCGGACATGGCCGCTTTCTTCAACGCCAGCCGCTCGCCAAGCGCGGCCTGGCATGTGGGCAAGCGCCTGCTGCGCCACGGCCGCGACCTGCTGCTGCATCGGCGCGGGTTGCAGCTGGTCAATGGCAATGCGCTGGTGGCGCGCCTGCTACGCAGCGCGCTAGACCTGGGCGTGACGCTGCTCACCAACAAACCCGCCGTGCGCTTGCTGGGCGAGGGGCGTATCAAGGGTGCGCAGTTTGGCGATGGCCAGCAGATCCAGGCGCGGCGTGGTGTGGTGCTGGCCTGTGGTGGCTTTGCCCATGATCGTCAGCGTATCGCCCAATGGATGCCGCACGCGCCGCAGGGTGCCGGCCATTACTCTGCGGCCCCACCGGAAAACACCGGCGACGGCCTGCGCCTGGGTGAGCAGGCAGGCGCGCAGGTCGGCACGGCACTGGCGCATGCGGGCGCCTGGGCGCCGGTTTCACGGGTGCTGCGTGGCGATGGCAGCGTGGGGCATTTCCCACACCTGATCGACCGCGCCAAACCCGGTTTCATCGCCGTGCGCCGTGACGGTCGGCGCTTCGTCAACGAAGCCGACTGCTACCACGACTTCATGAATGCGCTGTTCGCCGCCACGCCCGAGGGTGAGCCAGCGCAGGCCTGGCTGATCTGCGATCACGCTGCGCAACGGCGTTATGGTATCGGCTGGGCCAAGCCCTTCCCCTTCCCTACCTGGTTCTACCAACGCCGTGGCTACCTGTTCAGCGGTAAAGACCTGGGGCAACTGGCCGCGCGTTGTGGCATTGACGCACAGCAGCTCGAGCGCACCGTGGCGGCTTTCAACCAGCACGCGGCGCTGGGCGAGGACCCGGCTTTTCAGCGAGGCGCCTCGGCCTACAACCAGGCGCAAGGTGAGCCGAAGCACGCGCCCAACCCTGCGTTGCGGCCACTGCTGCGCGGGCCTTTCCATGCAGTGCAGCTGCTGCCGGGCAGCCTTGGGACGTTTGCCGGGCTGGCCACCGATGCGTCGGCGCAGGTGCTGGGTGAAACGGGCCAGCCGATACCTGGGTTGTTTGCGGTCGGCAACGACATGCACAGCATCATGGGCGGGCATTATCCCAGTGGCGGGATCACGCTTGGGCCGGGCATGACGTTCGGGTATCTGGCGGGTTTGAGATTGTGCGGGCTGCATTGACCTGCCTGGCTGCAAGGTCGGCACATGCGCCTGCCGACTTTGCCTTACGCCTTGCCGATCTCGGGCACCAGCATCCACTCCGCGCTGTCGTTCCACACATCCATGCGCACGATCTTGCCCGCCTTCACTTCGAACCGATCAAGGTACCGGTTGCCTGAAAAACTACGGCCATCCGGCCATTGGCCATAGAGCGTACCGTTGGAATACACCACCGTATGGTCATCGCGTTCGCACCAATCGAATTGCCCCAGCTGCTTTTTCACCCAGGTATAACGCGCGCCGTTGAAGGCGGTGATGTCGGTCGGCATGGGCATCGCCCGGCCGCCGGTGAAGGTAATGCGCACGTCGTCGCTCATGAACGTAGCGGCGCGCACCGGGTCGGGTGCCATGGACGCGGCGAGGAAGTCGCGGACGAGCTGTACGGCGCTGTTGCTGTCGGTCATTTCAAGTCTCCGAGGTTGTCCAGAATGGGGCGTCTGCCCCCAGCGATGCCTTGATCCAGTGCACACAGGGGGCGCTGAACCGAGTGGCGCAAGCCCCAAACCACGGGGTGTCCAGAGTATTTTCCAGATGGCACCTGTTTTGCTAGCACATTTTTATAAATTGCTAGCAATCAGGAGTTCACGCCATGTTCACCCGTTCCTTGCTGCGTCGCTGGTTGCCCTGTGCAGCCCTTTCTCTGGCCTGCTGCACAGGCTTCGTACAAGCCGCCGAGCCGATCAAAGTGGGCCTGGTCGCCGCGCTCTCGGGGCAGTCCGCCAAGTCTGGCGAGGCCCTCACCCGCGGCCTGACCCTGGCCATCGATGAGATCAACGCCAAGGGCGGGCTGCTCGGCCGGCCCGTGGAGCTGGTGCGCCGCGACGACGAAAGCAACCCGGCCAAAGGCATGCTCGCGGCGCGCGAACTGATCCAGCGGGAGAAAGTCAGCGTGCTGTTCGGCGGCCTCGATACCCCGGTCTCGCTGGCCATCGTGCCGCTGGCCAACCAGCTGAAAACGCCGTTCATGGGCATTTGGGCGGCCGGTACCAAGATCACCGAGAACGGCACGAAAGATAACTACGTGTTCCGCGTCTCGGCAGTGGATGAACAGGTCGACGAGGCGCTGGTTGCCTATGGCCTGCGCCAAGGCATGAAGCAGCCGGGGCTGATCCTGGCCAACAACCCGTGGGGTGAATCGAACCTGGCAGGGCTTCACGCTGCCCTCGCCCGCCGCAACATGGCCCAAGCGCCGGCCGAGCGCTTTGAAGACAGCGACCTGGACATGGTGCCGCAGCTCACCCGCCTGAAAAACGCGGGCGTCGACACGCTGCTGCTGGTCGGCAACGTCGGGCCTTCGGCGCAGGTGGTCAAGTCCCTGGAGCAGATGGGCTGGAACGTACCGGTGGTGTCGCACTGGGGCCCGGCCGGTGGGCGCTTTGGCGAGCTGGCGGGGCCTGGTGCCGGCCGCGTGCACTTCATCCAGACCTTCGTGTTCAGCGCGCACAACAGCGCCCGCGGCGATGCCTTGCTGGCTGCCCTCAAACAGCGTTACCCGCAGGTCAAGACATTGGCCGACGTGACCCCAGCCGTGGGCATCGCCAACGCCTACGACGCCATGCACCTGGCGGGCCTGGCGATCGACAAGGCCCAGGACACCCAAGGCGTGAAGGTGCGCGACGGCTTCTACGCCATCAGCGAATACCCCGGGCTGATCAAGCACTACCAGCAGCCCTTCACCGCTGACCGCCACGATGCGCTGGGCCCTGACGACTACGTTTTCAGCCGCTTCGATGGCGACACCATCGTGCCCGTGACGCCCTGAGCAGAGGCATTCGAAATGATTACTACCGCACTGGTCAGCGGCCTGGGCCTGGGCAGCATGTACGCGCTGCTGGCCCTGGGCTTTCACCTCACCTACGCCGTGTCGCGCACGGTCAACTTTGCCCAGGGCAGCGCGATGATGGTTGGCGCCGTGCTCGGCTACAGCCTGGCGGTGACCTGGGGCTGGCCGCTGTGGCTGGCACTGCCGACCACCCTGGTGCTGTGCGCGGTGCTGGGGCTGGCGATCGAGCGCTTCCTTGTCCGGCCGTTCCACGCTCGCGGTTCGGACGCCTGGTTGATGGCGACAGTGGCGGGCGGGTTATTGCTGGACAACCTGGCGATGTTCACTTTCGGCAAGGAACCACGGCAGTTCGGCAGCGCCCTGGCCAGCCTGCGCCTGGACCTGGGCGACAGCAGCCTGAATGCCGTGCAGCTGGCAATCCCGCTGGCCGGTGCCGGGGTGGCGGCAACGCTGTTCTGGGTGCGCCGGCGCACGCAACTGGGCCTGCGCCTTGAAGCCTGCGTGCAAAACCCGAGGGCGGCACGGTTGATGGGCATCGAAGTAAACCGGGTGGTGGCAGCGGCGTTCGCCCTGTCCACGGTGTTCGCCGCGTTGGCCGGCTTGCTGATCGCGCCGCTCTACAGCGTGCATGCCGACATGGGCACGTTGTTCGGCCTGAAGGCATTCGCCGTGGCCATCCTCGGCGGTATCGCCAGTGCCGGCGGGGTGTTTGCCGCAGGCTTGCTGTTTGGCCTGCTCGAAGCGCTGGTCACGCTGTATTTCGGCTCTGCGTTCACCCAATTGCTGTGCTTTGCACTGGTGATCGTGGTGCTCGCGGCACGTCCTGACGGCCTGTTCGGCCGCAAACTCTGGGTGAAGGTATGACCATGCGCGAACGACTCGCCCCCCTTGGCCTGGCCCTGTTCGGGGTCGCCAGCCTTGGCCTGGCATTGGGCCTGGACAGCTACTGGCTGTTGATCCTGACCTTGTACGCACTGGCGGTCACCGTCGGCGTGGGCCTGAATATCCTGATCGGCTTGTCCGGGCAGATGTCCTTCGGCCACATCGCCTTCTATGCCATCGGCGCCTACCTGTCGGCGCTGCTGACGCTTGCCGGCCTGCCCCTGGCAGCTGCATTGCCCTTGGCCGGCCTTGGCTGTGCGCTGCTCGGCGGTTTGTTGGCGATCCCGGCGCTGCGGGTCAGCGGGCCGTACCTGGCGATGATCACCATTGCCTTTGCCCTGGTCGTGCACAACGGCTTGATCGAGTGGCGCAGCGTGACCGGTGGGGCCAATGGCCTGATGGGCATCCCGCTGCCGCAGGTGGGTACGCTGGACCCAGCGTTGCCGCTGGCGCTGGGCGCCGTGCTGCTGATGCTCGCGGCGCTGCTGTTCTACTGGAGCCTGCAGCGCAGCGGCTGGGGCCTGGCAATGCGGGCGGTAAAGGCTTCCGAAATTGCTGCGCGCTCGCTTGGCGTCAACCCGGTGCAGACACGCACCTTGGCCTTTGCGCTTTCGGCAGGCCTGGCGGGCGCGGCGGGTGCGCTGGTGGCCCCGGTCCTGATGTTCATCAACCCGGCGGCGTTTCCATTCTCGCAGTCGATCCTGTTCGTCCTGGCGGTGATCGTCGGCGGCGCCGGCATGCTGTTCGGGCCAGTGCTCGGCGCGCTGGTGATCGTGCTGCTGCCGGAGTTGCTGGCGGATTTTGCCGAGTACCGGCTGCTGGCGTTTTCGGTGTTGCTGCTGGCGGTGCTGTGGGCGGCGCCGCGCGGTGTGCTGGGCAGCCTTGGGCGGCGCTTCTGGCGGCCGCGGCACGAGCCGGTCATGGAACAGCCCGATAACGGCGTGCTGCAGGGGTTCTTTGCCGGTGGCGCGCAGAACGGGCTGAGCGTCGTGGGCATCGGCATCCGCTTTGGCGGCGTGCAAGCCGCGCAGCAGGTCAGCCTGCAGGCCTTGCCGGGCAGCATCACCAGCCTGATCGGGCCCAACGGTGCGGGCAAATCCACCGTGCTCAACCTGATCAGTGGTTTCTACCGCACCGACAGCGGCTCCATCCAGCTGGGCCGCGAACTGGCCGGGCAACCCGCCTGGCGCATTGCCCGCGCCGGCATCGCCCGCACCTACCAGACCACCCAACTGTTCGGCGAACTGAGCGTGCTGGAAAACCTGCTGGTGGCCTTCCAGCAAGGCGCCATCGAACGGCCGTGGCCGCGCCAGCAGGCCAGCCGCAAGGCCCTGGCGATCCAGTTGCTGGCGCTGGTCGGCTACCGTGGCAACCTGCACGTCGCGGCCGATGACCTGCCGCACGTCGACCGCCGCCTGGTCGAGATCGCCCGGGCGCTGGCCAGCCGGCCGCAGGTGCTGCTGCTGGACGAGCCTGCCGCCGGCCTCGGCCGCCAGGACACCGACCACCTGGCCACCCTGCTGCAACGCCTGGCTGCATTCAACCTGGCGATCATCCTGGTCGAGCACGACATGCCGCTGGTGATGGCCGTGTCGCAACGGCTGCTGGTACTCGACGCGGGCAAGCCGATTGCCTGGGGCACGCCTGAGCAGGTGCGCTGCAACCCACGGGTGATCGCGGCCTACCTGGGCGGCACCGAGTACCAGGCGCAGCCGCGCGCGCAGGCCTGGGCCGGTTCGCGCGATGCCGTGCTGCACGTGCGCGACCTGTGCATCGACTATGGCGCCGCGCCCGTGGTCGAAGGGGTCGACCTGGTGGTCAACCCCGGTGAGCTGATCGCCATCCTGGGTGCCAACGGTGCCGGCAAGTCAAGCATCCTGCAGGCCCTCGCCGGCCTGCACCGGCCACGCGGCGGCAGCATCGTGCTGGACAACCGCAGCATCGAAAGCCTCGATGCCAGTCAAATTGCCCGCCTTGGCCTGGCCCTGGTGCCCGAAGGCCGGCAATTGTTCGGTCAGCTGAGCGTGCGTGAAAACCTGCTGCTGGGGGCGAATGTGCGCCAGGACAGCGTCGATGCCGATGCCGAAATTGCCGCCATCCTCACCCGCTTCCCGCGCCTGCGCGAGCGCATCGACAGCCCCGCCGGGCTGCTGTCGGGCGGTGAACAGCAGATGGTCGCGATTGGCCGCGGGCTGATGGCCAAGCCGCGCATCCTGCTACTCGACGAACCGTCCCTGGGCCTGTCCCCGGCAATGATCGGCGAACTGTACGACGCCCTCGCCGCCCTGCGCGAAGAAGGCGTCACCCTGCTGCTGGTCGACCAGATGGCCAACCTGGCGCTGCAGGTGGCCGACCGCGCCTACGTGCTGGAAACCGGCCGCATCGTCAAACAGGGCAGCGCCGAGCAATTGCGCGGCGACCCGCAACTGGAAGCCGCCTACCTGGGCGCAGGAGCTGCCGCATGAGCCGACTGGAATTGATCAACGTCCGCCTGGGTACTGGCCCGGCGCTAAGCCAGCTGCTGATCGAAGATGGCCGTTTCGTCTCGCACCTGAGCCGGCCAGCCCCAAAGCTCGACCTGGGTGGCCGGCTGGTGCTGCCGGGCCTGATCGAGACCCACATCCACCTCGACAAGGCCTGCATCCTCTCGCGCTGCCAGCTACGTGAAGGCACCCTGGCCGAAGCCATCGCCCAAACCCGCCAGGCCAAGGCGGACTTCACCGAGGCCGACGTCTATGCACGCGGCGCTGCGGTGCTGGAGCAGGCCATCGTCCAAGGCACCACGCACATGCGCACGCATGTGGAGATCGACCCCGGCATCGGCCTGACCGGCCTGCGTGCAATCCGCCGCCTGCAAGTCGACTATGCCTGGGCCGTAACCCTGCAGATCTGCGTATTCCCGCAAGAAGGCATGCTCGACAACCCTGGCACCGAGGCCCTGCTGTGCCAGGCCCTGGACGAGGGTGCCGAGGTACTCGGCGGCTGCCCCTACACCGACGCCGACCCGCACGCCCAGATCCGCCGCCTGTTCGAATTGGCGGTGGCCTACGACCGCGACCTGGACCTGCACCTGGACTTTGACCTGGAGGTCGCTGGCATGACCCTCGGTGAGGTGATCCGCTGCACCCACCAGCATGGCTGGCAAGGCCGGGTTACCGTGGGGCATGTGACCAAGCTCTCGGCGCTACCGCAGCCCGAATTGATCAGCATGGCCCGCGCCCTGGCTGAAGCCGGCGTACAGGTGACCTGCCTGCCCGCGACCGACCTGTTTCTGACTGGCCGTGACCGCTTCCACAACAAGCCCAGGGGCTTGGCGCCACTGGCACAGTTGCATGCCTGCGGGGTGACCTGCTCGTTGTCGAGCAACAATATCGGCAACCCTTTCACGCCCTATGGGGATGCATCGCTTGTGCGCCAGGCCAACCTGTACGCCAACGTCGCCCAACTGGGCACACCGCAGGAGCTACTGCTGTGCCTGGGCTGGATTTCGCGGCAGTCGGCGCGCCTGCTACGCCTTGCCGACTATGGCCTCGAGCCTGGCTGCAGGGCCGACTTCGTGGTGTTCGACGCCCCCTCGCCTGCCGAAGTGATTGGGCGCATCGCCGCGCCGCTGATGGGCTTCAAACAGGGTCGGCAGACGTTCAGCCGGCCACCGGCAGAGCTGTTCCCCAAGCAGCTCACAGCCCAGACAGTGCCTGACGCAGGTTGACCTCAGGCGCGTCCACCTCTTCGAGGGCCAACTGGCCCTCGAGCTCGTCCAGGTGCTCGATCATTTCGGCCACGGCGGCCTGCGTGTCACCGGCGCGCAGCGCCTCGATGATCGCCTGGTGCTCATCCGAGGCGCAGGGCGGGCTGTCGCCACGCTGGTAGAGGGCGACGATCAGCGAGCTGCGCACCATCAGGTTGCCGAGGATCTGGGCCAGCACCTGGTTGCCGCACACGTCCCCCAGCAACAGGTGGAATGCGCTCAACTCACGGACGATGGCGCGCCGGTCAGTGCTGGCGGTCGCGGTGCGTTCGTTGTGCATGTGCTGCTCGATGCGCGCCTGCTGCTCGGCGATATGCGCCGGGGTGATGGCCTCGACGATGGCCCGCTCCACCGCGCGGCGGGCGGCGAAGATTTCCCGCGCTTCGCGGGCGCTGGGTTGGGCCACCGTCGCACCACGGTTGGGCTCGATGTCGACGATACGCTGCATGGCCAGGCGCTGCAGCGCAGCCTGCACATGGTTGCGGTTGGCCTGCAAGGTCTCGACGATCTGCGCCTCGACCAGCCGCACGCCAGGGCGCAGCCGGTGCTGGGCGATGGCATTGGCGAGCATCTCGGCGATGCGCTGGACTTCCTGTTGCTTACTGCTGACCACCTTGCCTTTCATCCAGACCTCAAAACCTGCAAACGCATTCGGCCGGCATTATCCGCCGGCCCATGCGCCGCGGCAATCGTGCGCTTCAGGCCTGCTGGCCGAGGGCACTGCCCTGGCTGCGGGGGTCGTAGGCGGCGCTGCGGTTGCCGTCAGCATCGATGGCGATCACCCCGGCCAGGCCCATCAACGGGCTGAGCGCGGGCGTGGTTTCAAGGGCATGGCCACGTTCTGCCAACCCTTCCAGCACCGATGCGCCGACATCGGCTTCCAGCTTGAGGTTGTCGGTGCTGTCGAAGAAGCTTCGGCCCAGCAAAAAGCGCGGTGCCCGCAATGCCGCTTCGGCGCACTGCTGGTAGTCGATCAGTTGGGTGGCAAGCACCATCTGCGTCTGCGGCTGGCCATCGCCACCCTGGGTGCCGAAGAACCAGCGCCGCCCATCGTCGGCCAGGTACGCCGAAGGGTTGAGCGTATGCGCCGGCCGCTTGCCAGGTGCCCAGGCATTGCAGTGCCCCGGCTGCGGATTGAAGCCGGCCGCGCGGTTGTGCCAGAGGATGCCGGTGTCGCCGAGGATGCAGCCGGAGCCAAAGTCGTGGAACAGGCTCTGGATCAGGCAGGCGCTGCGCCCTGCGCGGTCAGTGGCGGCCATCCACACGGTGTCGGCGGGTTGTCCGGGTTCGGCCCAGGGGGTCGCCTGCTGCTGATCGAGCATGGCGGCGGGCTGGGCAAGGGCGTGTTCGAAGGCCCAGCCACTGGCGAGCGGGTCGTGCAGTTGCTGGTTGCGTTGCAGCAGGCCCTGCTTGATGGCCTCGACCAACAGGTGGTAATAGCGCGGCGAGCCGTTTGCACCCAGGTCCAGGGCTTGCAGAGCCGCCATGGCACGCAGTGTGTAAAGCCCCTGGGTGGGCGGCGCGACGTTGTACAGCCGGCCAGTGCGGTAACGCACCGAGATCGGCGCTGCCAGATAGGCATTTGTGGCACGCAGGTCCTCGGTGGTCAGGCCGCAGCCCAGGGCATCGAACGCCACGCCAAAGGCCTCAGCCAGTTCGCCGTGGTAGAAGTCCCCCGGCCCGCGCCGTGCCAGTTGCTCCAGGCTGTTGGCCAGGGCGGGTTGGCGCAAGCGGCCACCCGCGCGCGTGCACAAGGGCTGCAGGCTGGGCAGGGTTTCGATGAGGCTGGCGCGCTGTGCCTGCCAGAACAGCTGAGAAGGCGACACCTCCACGCCATCACGGGCCAATACTGCGGCCCCGCTGAGCAGGTCGGCCCAGCTCAACCGCGAGCCCCACTGCTCACTGAGCACCTTGGCCCTCTCCCAACTGGCCATGGCACCGGCCGTGGTCGCCACCGAGGCGGGGCCGCGCAGGCTGATCGCACCCGCTTCCGGCAGGCGCCTGCCCGCCTGGCCGATCCCGATGATGGTGCGTACCTGGTCGTCGTGGACCAACCACAGTGCATCGCCGCCAAGGCCGGTCATGTGCGGGTAGACCGCCGCCAGCACCGCACTGGCAGCGAGCATCGCGTCGATGGCGGTACCGCCGCCGTCCAGCACTTCAAGGCCTGCCGCGCTTGCCAAGGGGTGTGGGGTGCACAGCACGCCGCCGCGGGAATGGGCAGTCAGAGGGTTGTTCATTGCTAGCTCCTTCAGGGATATTGCTAGCAATCAGCAAGGATCGTTCCCGGTGGTGGCGACGCAGGTAATTACCGTGGGATGTAGGCGCGGGCTTGCCGGCGATGGGCTGCAAGCTGCCCTTTAACTGCTGCTATGCGCTGGGTTGGGCGCTTTGCAGGGGTGATAGGGGGCTGCTGCGCAGCCCATCGCCGGCAAGCCAGCTCCTACACGGCGCACGTCTTGAGGGCGATGGGCCGCAAGTTATTCAAACCAGCGCCAGTACAGCTCTGGCCTTCTCCAGCGCCATCCGCGCCCGCTGTTCGCCACTCACCCCCTGCTCCAGCAGCTGTCGGGTGGGTATCTCCAGGCTCAAGGGCACGGTGGCCGGCAACTGGCGCAACAGCCCAATCAGGTCGGCATCCCCCTCCCCCGGGAAACGCCGCTCGTTGCGGGCCTGGCGCAGGATTTCATCCATATCGGCAGGCACCGGGCCGGCAACGTCACACAGCTGCGCATAGCGCATGCGCTGCGGCGCCAGCCGCGCCAAGTCGTCCAGCGACGATTGCGAGCGGTTGAAATGGAAGGCGTCCACCAGCACACATCCATTCGGGCGGCCTGCGTTGCCCACGACGCGCATGGCCTGGTGCAAGTCAGGCACATCCGTCCAGGGCATGAACTCCAGATGCGGGTGAATGCCGTAGTCAGCCGCCAGGTCGCACAGCTCGGCGAAGCGCTCGGTGAGGCGTGCTTCGCTGGGGTCGTTACCCGCTACCAGCAGTTCAGTGCCCCCCAGTTCAGCGCCCACTGCCAGGATCGGTTCGAAATCGGCAACGCGGGTGTCGGGCTTCAGGCGCAGGATTTCCAGGTCGAGCACCTTGATGCCGGTGTCACGCAGCCGCGCCTGGGTCTGCCGGCGCAGCTCGGGGTCGGTCGCCAGCGGGAAGTGCTGTTCTTCGAGGGTGGCCGGGACCAGGCGCAGGCCCACGTGGCTATAGCCGGCGCGGGCGGCCGCTTCGATCATCGCGGGTGGGGACAGCTCGAGTACCGTCAAGGCGGCCAGGGAAAAGATACGGTCGGTCATGGTTGTTTCCTGAGGAAGGGTCGGGTTTACGCGTCAGGCAATGGGTTCGGGGGCGCAAGCACGGCCGCTGGCGGCGGCCTGGCGGATCGCCTCGATCAGCGCCAGGGTGCGGCCAGCGTCGGCGGCATCGGTGAGCGGCGCCTCTTCACCCCGGGCGACACGCACGAAGTGCTGCAACTGCAGGGTCAACGCCGCGCCGGCCGGGATGCCCGCCTCGCCCTGCAGCAGCGGCGTGTGCCACCCCGAGTTGGCCTCGGCGTATTGCCAGTGCTTGAGCTGCGGAATGCTCAGCGCGCCCCGGGTGCCGGCCAGCAGGTAGCAGGGCTGGTCTGCCTGGCGCGGATAGATCGGGCTTTCACCCGAGCTCAGCTCCCAGCTCCACGGCGCCGCCACCGCATCGGAGCCGGTCAGGCTGCCCAGTGCGCCGTTGGCGAATTCCAGCAGCACAGCCGCACTGTCCTCGTTGGCGAAACCGCGCACGTCGTTGCGGGTGAACGCTTGCACCCGCACTACCTCGCCACACAGGTAGCGCAGCAAGTCCAGGTCGTGGATCAGGTTGGTCAGCAAAAACCCCGCGCCCGGCTCGCGGCGCCAGGGGGTATCGAAATAGCTGTCGGGTTTTTGCAGCTGCCACAGCGCAGTGACGTTGATCAGCCGGCCCAGGGCGCCATCGGCGATCATCCCGCGCGCGCTGGCGATCAGCGGGTTGTGCCGACGGTGATGGCCGACCAGCACCGGCACGCCACGGCGCCGCGATGCCTCGACCAGCGCGCGGACTTCATCCAGCTGCACCCCGACCGGCTTTTCCACCAGCACCGGCACACCGGCCTCGACACAGTCCAGCGCCGTGGCCACATGCAGGTTGTTCGGGTTGGCGACGATTACCGCCTCGGGGCGAACCTGCGCCAGCATCTGCCGGTGGTCGGCGTAATACGGCACGCCGCATTCACTGGCAAAGGCTTCGGCTTGCGGGCCAGGGTCGGCAACCGCGCACAACTGCGCCTCCGGGACCAGGCAGAGGTGTTGATAATGCTGGCGGCCCATGATGCCGGCGCCAACCAGGGCAATACGAAGGGGTGCGTTCAACGGGCAGTCCTCTTGTCTTTGTTGTTTTTAGCCATTTCGGAACTGTGTTCCACATTCAGCCATCGACAATTTAGAACTGCGGTCCGCTTTGCACTAGGACATTGAGCACAGAGTGTGCGGTTATCGACCGCTAATTTCAGGCGAACAGTTCGCTTGCCTGGCTGGCAGCGGACAGCTCTTGCGCTGCGGCCAACAACAGCGGCGCCAGGTCTGGCAGGCGCGCCGGCGAAAGGCGTGCGCTGGGGCCGGCGATGCTCAGCACGCCGATCACGTCACTACCTTGCGGTCTGCGCACCACGGCGGCCAAGGCCGAGGTGCCGACTGCCGAGGTTTGCTCGACCCACGCATAACCGCGCTCACGGGCGCTGGATAGATAGGCGAGCAGGTCTTCAGGGGAGCGCGGGGCGTTCGGGCCAAACTGTTCCGGGTCGGCGATGCCCTGGCGCAAGACCCTCTGCAGCGCCTCGTCATCACTCAGGCTGGCCAGCCAGGCATGGCCGGAGGCGGTGTAGAACAGCGGTGCATCGCGGCCCATGTCGGGGTCGTAACGCAGGCCGGAACGGGCGCCCTGCGATTTGGCGATCCAGGTTTGCCGGCCACCGTCGATCACGCCAAGGCGCACCAGCTCGCCACTGTCCTGGGCCAGCCGGTCGAGGATCGGCTGGATGATGTCGGCACCGCTGCTGGACAGGTAGCGAAAGCCCAGCGCCACCAGTTTGGCGGACAACTGATAACGGCTGGTGTCGCGGTTCTGGCGCACGTAACCCAGCCGGACCAGCTCGGTGAGCATGCGATGGGCCGCGCTCTTGGGTATCTCCAGGCGCTCGGCCAGTGTTTGCAGCCCGAGCCCTTGGGGCTCGGCGGCAAGGCTCTCTACAAGACTGAAGGCGCGTTCGATCTGACTACCGGCCATGGCTAGGACCCTGAAATGTGCGGATTGTGGAAGATGATTCCATATCGTCGTAGGTGATCGCAGCCGGGCCGCGTGGAAGTGTCCGGTTATCGACCAGTACTTGGCGGCGCGGCTTGCATCGCGACCGGGCAACCACGAAGAATGTGGAACCTTGTTCCAATAATAATACTGGAGACGCCACGATGCCCACCGACAGCTTGCAAGCCGAATGCGACGTACTGGTCATAGGCTCCGGCGCCGCCGGGCTGGCCGCCGCAGTGACGGCCGCCTGGCATGGGCTGCGGGTTACCCTGGTGGAGAAAGACCCGGTGTTCGGCGGCGCCACCGCCTGGTCCGGTGGCTGGGCCTGGGTGCCGCGCAACCCGCTGGCGCAGCGGGCCGGCATCGTCGAAGACATCGAGCAACCGCTCACCTACCTGCGCAATGAACTGGGCACACACTTCGACGAAAAACGGGTCAAGGCGTTCCTGGAGGCCTGTCCGCACATGGTCGCGTTTTTCGAGCAGCACACTGCGCTGCAGTTCGTCGATGGCAACGCCATCCCCGACATGCATGGCGATACGCCCGGCGCTGCAACGGGCGGCCATCAGGTCATCGCTGCCCCTTACGATGCGCGAGAACTCGGCGCGCTGTTGCCACGCCTGCGCAAGACCCTGCGCGAAACCTCGTTCATGGGCATGCCGATCATGGCCGGCGCCGACCTGGCCGCCTTCCTCAACATGACCCGCTCGCCGCGCGCTTTGCTGCATGTGTGCAAGCGCTTTGGCCGCCACCTGTACCACCTCGCCCGCCATGGCCGGGCCATGCACCTGGTCAACGGCGTGGCGCTGGTGGCACGCCTGGCCAAGTCCGCCGAAGACCTGGGCGTCAAGCTGGTCGAATCGGCGCCAGCCAAGCGCCTGCTGATGGAGGGCGGCCAGGTGCGCGGCGCCGTCATCGGCACGGCGCAAGGCGATGTGAGCGTCAGGGCCAAGGCCGTGGTGCTGGCTGCCGGTGGTTTCCCCAACGACCCCGCCCGCCGTCGCCAGCTGTTCCCCCGTGACGCCAGCGGCCATGACAACCTGGCCCTGCCGCCACTGTCGTGTTCGGGCGACGGCCTGCGCCTGGGCGAAGCGGCCGGCGGTGTCGTCGCCACCGACCTGAAATCGCCCGTGGCCTGGGCACCGGTGTCCAAGGTGCCGCACCGCGACGGCAGCGTCGGCCACTTCCCGCACATCATCGAGCGCGGCAAGCCCGGCATCATCGGCGTGCTGGCCAGCGGCAAGCGCTTCGTCAACGAGGCGCACGGCTACTACGATTATGTTTCGGCCATGCTCAAGGCAGTACCGGAGGGCGAAGAGGCCTGCTCGTGGCTGGTCTGCGACCACCGTTTTCTGCGCCGCTACGGCCTCGGCCACGCCCGCCCGGCCCCGCTGCCGGCCTGGCCACACCTGCGCAGCGGTTACCTCAAGCGTGGGGGCAGCCTGGAACAGCTGGCCATGGCCTGCGGCATCGACCCTGCCGGCCTGAGCGCCACGGTCGCTGACTACAACCACCATGCACGCCTCGGCCAGGACCCTGCATTCGGCCGCGGCTCGACGCCGTTCAACCGCAAGCAGGGCGACCCACAGCACAAGGGCCCCAACCCCTGCGTCGCGCCCATCGAGCACGGGCCGTTCTATGCGGTGAAGGTACAGCCCGGCTGCTTCGGCACCTTCGCCGGCCTGCGCACCGACGGCGATGCGCGCGTGCTGGACAGCCACGGCCAGCCCATCGCCGGCCTGTATGCAGCAGGCACCGACATGGCCAGCGTGTTCGGCGGCTGGTACCCCTCCGGGGGGATCAACCTGGGCCCGGCGCTGACCTTCGGCTACGTGGCCGGTCGGCACATCGCCGGCCACCGGGCCGATGAAGCAGCGAGCCCTCAGCAGAACAAGTTGGCCATCTAACGCGGGATCAGCGGGCGGTACGGGCCGGACGGCGCCGAGGCAACTGCGGTTTACCCACCCGTGGGAGGGCGGGCTTGCGCGTCAGCCACCTGCACGGACGGCCTTGCAGTGGGCCTGGCGCCCACTGCGCCAGGCCCATCCAGCGCAATCCGCCGGGCCCGGCCGACGCCCCAGGCCATGGCGCGCGTCATCGACTCGCCGGGCCTGGAGTCGAACACCTCTTCGTGCAACGCCATGCCGCCCGCCGCATAGACGCCAATGAACATTTGCGTGTTGCCCGTGCGCGACAGCCTCACCTGCACGTCGATGAACGTGCCGTCGCTCAATGTTTCGTCGTGAGTCCGATGATGAAGCATCGGGTCAGCCCAGGCCCAGAACAGATCACCGCGAATCCGCATGCCGCCCTCCTACGACTTTAGTCTTATACCGTAGGTTAAAAAGCTAGCCGACGGCGGTAGGGCTGCAACCCTGCAGGTTGAAAAAGCGAACTGAATCAGACAACTGGCAAGGGGCTATCAATCAGTGCCAGCCAGGCAGCTGCAGCCCCGTCACCGGGTCGTGTTCAGGCACCGCCACCTCGGCGATTCGTGCCAGCGCCTGGCTGTGCAGGCGTGAGTCGGGCCGCTGGATGGCGTAATGTTCCTGCCCCTGCGGGTAGGCGCCAACAACCAGAAAATCACGGCTGTGCTCCACGCAACGGTGGCCAGTGCCTGCCGGCAGTACCAGCACGTCGCCCGCCTGGACCGTCAGCGTCTGGCCCGCTTCGCCGCCCAAGGTCACCCTGGCCTGCCCGCGGGCGATGCCAAGGGCTTCATGGGCGTTGGGGTGGAAGTGGTGATAGTCGAAAATCCCGTCGCGCCACAGTGGCGTCCAGCGATGTTCAGCAAACATCGCCTCGAACAGCGCGGCCTTGTCGGCTGCAGGGTCGAACGTCAGCCGGTACAGCAACACCGGCAGCCGGCTGTTCGGCGTTGCCCCGTCGTCATCAAAGCGCAGGCGTTGCGCAAGTGTTTTTGAAAGGTCGGTCGCGTCGTCGCCAGGCATGATCAGCCCCTGAAAGTGAGTGATTCCCCTGTGAACCGTGTGCGATTGAAGAGGTTCCTGCCGCCCGACCAAGGCGCAAGTGGCGGCTATCGAGGTCAGCGTCGAGCACTTTTGAAGCGCCAGGGCATCTGTCGCATTTTGTAACTTCCAGCCGGATGATTTTACATGGACATCACCCACGAGCCTCTTTAGCCTACCGCCTCCGTTGAAATGGGGGACCCCGTGTGATGCAGCAACCAGGTAATCGAAAGCGTGCCCTGTGGGGCCTCCTCCTGCTTGCCGCAAGCACCTTTGCCAACGCTGACGATGCCCCCCAGAACGCACCGACGCTGGTGTACTCCTGGCCGGTCAATGCAGGCCCGCTGGACCCGCGTGGCTACGCGCCCAACCAGATGTACGCCCAGGCGATGGTGTATGAGCCACTTGTACGCTACAGCGCATCCGGCACCATCGAGCCCTGGCTGGCGACGGCCTGGCAGGTGTCCGACGATGGCAAGGTCTACACCTTCACCCTGCGCGACGGGGTGCGTTTCAGTGACGGCACAGCGTTCGATGCAGCGGCCGCCAAAGCCAACCTGGACGCCGTCCTGGCCAACAGCCAGCGCCACCGCTGGATGGAATTGGTCACCACCCTCGACCACGTCGAGGCCCCCGACCGGCTCACCTTGCGCCTGGTGCTCAAACACCCCTACTACCCGACCCTGATGGAGCTTGCGCAGGTGCGCCCGCTGCGGTTCGGGTCGCCGCAGGCCAAGCCGGGCGAACCTGCCGGTACCGGGCCGTGGATGCGTGTCGACTCACGCCTGGGCGAATACGACCGCTTTGCCCGCAACCCTCTGTACTGGGGCCCGACACCGGCCTACGGCGAGGTGCTGGTCAAGGTCATCCCCGACCCCAACAGCCGCGCCCTGGCCCTGCAAACCGGGGAACTGCAGCTGATTCAGGGCGCAGCAGGCGAGATCACCGCCAGCACCTTCGTGCGCCTGCGCGACCAAGGTTTCGCCACCGCGCTCTCGGCGCCGCTGGCTACCCGCAGTGTGGCCATGAACACCGGCCGTGGCGCCACCCGCGACCTTGCGGTGCGCCAGGCGATCAACCAGGCGGTGAACAAGCAGGCGATCATCGACAAGATCCTCTATGGCCTGGAGCCCCGCGCCGATACGCTGTTCGCCCCCAACATGCCCTATGCCGACCTGGGCCTTGAGCCCTACGCCTACGACCCGGCCCTCGCCGCCCGCCAACTCGACGCCGCCGGCTGGCGCCTGGCGCCGGGCAATACGGTGCGCAGCAAGGGTGGCGAGCCGCTGTCGATCGAGCTGGTGTTCCTCGGCACCAGCGCCCTGCAGAAGAGCCTGGCCGAGGTGCTGCAAGGCGAGCTGGCCAAGGCCGGCATGCACATCGAGCTGCGCGCCGTGGAAGAAGGTGCGCTGGTTCGCCGCCAGCGTGACGGCGACTTCGGCATGATCTTCGCCGACACCTGGGGCGCGCCCTACGACCCGCACTCCTTCGTCAGCTCCATGCGCTATGCCGGGCATGCCGACTACATGGCGCAACGTGGCCTGCCGATCAAGGACCAACTCGACCAGCGCATCGGCCAGGTGCTGGCCAGCACCGATGAGCAGCAACGCGCTGAGCACTACCGGTTCATCCTCACCACCCTGCACCAGCAGGCGGTGTACTTGCCCATTTCCTACCTCACTGCCATCAGCGTGCGGCGTGCTTCGGTGGCCCACGTGCAGTTCGGCAGCACGCTGTTCGACGTGCCGTTCGAAACCATGACGCCGCAACAGGAGCCCTGACATGCTGCGCTATATCCTCTTGCGGCTGGTGCTGCTGGTGCCGGTGATGCTCGGCGTGTCGTTGCTGGTGTTCGTGCTGCTGCACCTGGGCAGCACAGACCCGGCGTTGGACTACCTGCGCCTGTCGCACATCCCACCCACCGACGCCGCCATCGCCGAAGTGCGCCATGCCCTGGGCCTGGATCGGCCACTGTATGCGCAATACCTGAGCTGGCTGTGGAAGGCCCTGCAGCTGGACTTTGGCACCTCCTACCTGACCGGCCGGCCGGTGTTCGATGACCTGCTCTACTACCTGCCCGCTACCTTGCAGCTGGGCGGGCTGGCCCTGGCCTGCACGCTGCTGCTGTCAATCCCGTTGGGGCTTGTGGCGGCGCGTTGGCAAGGGCGCTGGCCCGATCACGCGGTCCGGGCGGTAACGTTCCTCGGCGTGTCGATGCCCAACTTCTGGCTGGCGTTTCTGCTGATTGCGCTGTTCTCGCTGTGGCTGGGCTGGCTGCCGCCACTGGGGCGTGGCGGCGCCGGGCACCTGGTGATGCCGGTGCTGGCGATCGCGCTGATGTCGATGTCGATCAATGCCCGCCTGCTGCGCGCCAGCCTGCTGGAGGCCAGAGGCCAGCGCCATGTCACCTATGCCCGCGCACGCGGCCTGCCGGCGCGCCAGGTCTGGGGCAGCCATGTACTGCGCAACGCCTGGCTGCCCCTGGTCACCGCCACGGGCATGCACATCGGCGAATTGATCGGTGGCGCACTGGTGATCGAAACCATCTTCGCCTGGCCCGGCGTGGGGCGCTTTGCCGTGTCGGCGGTGCTCAACCGGGATTTCCCGGTGATGCAGTGTTTCACCCTGCTGCTCACCGGCTTGCTGATGGTCTGCAACCTGGTGGTGGACGTGTGCTATGCCTGGCTCGACCCACGCAGCCGCCTGGAAGGGGTCAGCGCATGAGTGTCGTGGCCCTGCTCCGCCGCCCGGCGTTGGCCGGTCAAAACAGCCTGATGATCGGGCTGGTGCTGGTCAGCCTGCTGGCCCTGCTGGCCGTTTTCGGCCAATGGCTCGCCCCGCATGACCCCGACCTGGTCGACCTCGGCCAGCGTTTGCTGCCCCCTGACAGCAGCCACTGGCTGGGCACCGATCACCTGGGCCGCGACCTGCTTTCGCGGTTGATCGTCGGTACCCAGCTGTCGCTGGGCAGTGTGATGCTGACCCTGGCCCTGGTGCTGTTGCTCGGCCTGCTGGTGGGCGGCGTGTCCGGCTTTCTTGGCGGCAAGGTCGACCTGCTGCTGATGCGCCTGTGCGACATGTTCATGACCTTCCCCACCCTGGTGCTGGCGTTTTTCTTCGTCACCCTGCTGGGCACCGGCCTGAGCAATGTAGTCATCGCCATCGCCCTGTCGCACTGGGCCTGGTATGCGCGCATGGTCCGCGGCATGGTCATCGCCCAACGTGGCCGCGAATACGTGCTGGCATCGCGCCTGGCCGGTGCTTCACGCTGGGCGCGGTTGCGCCAGCACGTGCTGCCGAACATCGCCGGCCCTTTGCTGGTGCTGGCGACCATGGATATCGGGCACATGATGCTGCACGTCTCAGGCCTGTCCTTCCTCGGCCTTGGCGTTACCCCGCCTGCCGCCGAGTGGGGGGTGATGATCAACGATGCCAAGGAATTCATCTGGACCCACCCGCAACTGTTGCTGTTGCCCGGGCTGATGATCTTTTTCTCGGTGATGGCCTTCAACCTGCTGGGCGATGCGCTGCGCGACCGCCTGGACCCTACCCGGGAGGTGCACTGAATGGAGCATTCGACACTGGAGCTGCAGGGCTTGCGTATCGAAGGGCGGGCGGGCGTGCTGGTCGAGGACGTCGATCTGCAACTGCGCCGCGGCCAAGTCTGCGCGTTGGTCGGCAGCAGCGGCTCAGGCAAATCCCTCACCTGCCTGGGCGCGCTCGACCTGCTGCCAGCAGGCCTGGCCCGCACCCACGGCCAGTTGCTGCTGGATGGCCAAGCGTTGCCGGCAGCACAGGTTCGCGGCCGGGTCGCCAGCCTGGTCCTGCAAAACCCGCGCAGCGCATTCAACCCCGTGCGCAACATGGCCAGCCATGCCCAGGAAACCTTGAAGCTGCGCGGTATCGGCGGCGCCGCTGCCCGCGCGCGCATGGCGCAGTGCCTGGAAGCCGTGGGCCTTGAGGACCGCGAGCGGGTGCTGCAGGCCTTCGCCTTTCAGCTGAGCGGCGGCATGCTCCAGCGCATGATGATCGCCTTGGCGCTGATGGCGCAAACCCCGTTCTTGCTGGCAGACGAGCCCACCAGTGACCTTGACGCCTTGAGCCAGGCGCGCTTTCTCGACCTGTTGATGGAGCTGGTGCAGCAGCATGGGCTTGGGGTGCTGCTGGTCACTCACGACATGGGCGTGGTCGCCCGCTGCGCTGATCACGTTGCGGTGATGGACGCCGGCCGCATTGTCGAGCGGCAAACAGTCCATGGCCTGTTCGAGCGCCCGGCCAGTGCGGCTTCCCGCACCCTGCTCGACGCCCACCAGATCCTTGCCGGGAGCACGCCATGACCCTGCTGCACGTCAATGACATCGGCCACGGCTACCGCACCGGAGGGCTGCTGGCCAGGCGGGGCTGGCTGCAGGTGCTCGACGGCATCCAGCTTGAGTTCAAGGCTGGCGAGTCGGTCGGGCTGCTTGGCAGCAGCGGCAGTGGCAAGAGCACCCTTGCAAGGTTGCTGCTGGGGCTGGAAACACCCGCCCATGGCCAGGTGACTTTCGCCGGCCAGGATGTCAGCCGCTTGCGCGGGCGCCAGGCGCACGCCTTCCAAAGCGCCGTGCAGCTGGTGTTCCAGGATGCCCCCGGCGCGTTCAACCCGCAGCGCAGCATCGGCTGGAGCATCGCCGAGCCGCTGCGCCACCTCAGTGACCTCGACAGCGCAGGGCGTGAACAGCGTGTGCTGACCCTGCTGCAGCAAATGGGCTTAGGTGAGGAACATGCCCAGCGCCTGCCCCACCAGCTCAGTGGCGGGCAGCTGCAACGCGCCAATATCGCCCGGGCGCTGGCGCTTTCGCCCCAGCTGGTGGTGCTCGACGAGGCTCTGTCGAACCTCGACCGGGTGCTGCAGTTGCAGCTGCTGCAGCGGCTGGAAGCCCTGCGCCGCGAAAGCGGTACCGCGTTCGTGCTGATCACCCATGACCTGAGCCTGGTGCGTTACTTCTGCCAGCGGGTGCTGCTGCTGGACGCTGGGCGTATCGTCGAGGACCGACCGGTGGACGGTAACCTGAGCTTCGATCATGAAGTGGGCAAGCAGCTGCAAGCCGCCATGCTGCCGGCACGGCCATTCAAGCCGGAGGCGGCAAACCTGCGCACCGGCTGACACCCGCTGCTGTCTGTTCGCTACCGAACAGACCGGCCTCGCGCCGGCCGTGCAGACTGAGGGTCTGACCGGCCAGCTCGCGGTAACCCCGACACCATGGACGCCCCTTGGCTTCGCCCCCTTGCCTACCTTCAACGCCTGGCCAGCCGTGCCCGGGGCTGGCGCACGCCGCGGCACAGGTTCACCTACGAGAGCCTGCTGCGCTCGGAGCTCTACAGCGCCAAGCAGTTGGCCGACCACGGCATCTGGCTGGCCAGCCAGCATCGCTTGAGCCAGCTGCCTGCCGACGACTCGCTGCTCGATCGCCTGGCCGATAACGAGCGCATGCTCTACACCAGCTGTTCTGCCCTGGCCGCGAGCCTGCCCGGCGCTCGCCCGGCATTGCCGGCCGCGCAGTGGTTGCTCGACAACTTTTACCTGGTCGAAACCCATATCCGCATCGCCAAGCGCCATCTGCCGTCCGATTACAGCCTGCAGCTGCCGCGCCTGGACAACGGCCCCTCCAGCGGCCTGCCGCGGGTCTATGACATCGCGCTGGAAACCATCTCCCACGGTGATGGCCGGGTCGATGGCGACAGCCTCAGCCGCTTTGTCGAAGCCTATCAGCACACCGCACCGCTGACCCTGGGCGAGCTGTGGGCGATCCCCATCATGCTGCGCCTGGCGCTGATCGAAAACCTGCGGCGGGTGGCGGCCCGGGTAATGGCTAACTGGGCAGACCGCGACCTGGCCAATGGCTGGGCCGACAAGCTCAGCGAAACCGCCGAACGCGATGCCAAGAGCGTGGTGCTGGTGGTGGCCGACATGGCCCGCTCGGCCCCGCCGATGACCCCGGCCTTCGTCGCCGAACTGGCCAGGCGCCTACAAGGCCACGGCAGCACCCTGACCCAACCGCTGGCGTGGATCGAGCAGATGCTTGGCGAGTCGGCGCTGAGCATCGAGCGCAGTGTGCAACTCGATGCGCAACAGCAGGCCGTCGACCAGTTGTCCATCAGCAACAGCATCGGCAGCCTGCGCCTGCTGTCGACCATCGACTGGCGGCTGTTCGTCGAAAACCTGAGCCATGTAGAGCAGGTGCTCAGCCAGGACCCGGCCGCCGTCTACCCGGCCATGGACTTTGCCAGCCGCGACCACTACCGGCACATTGTCGAACGCCTGGCGCGGCATAGCGCATTTGCCGAAGTACAGGTCGCACATGCGGCCATCGCGCTTGCCCAGGCCGCAGGCGCCGGGGCAGATGACCAGGCCAGGCATGTCGGCTACTACCTGGCCGGCGAGGGCCTGCCTGCGCTGGAACGCCAGCTGGGTGCACGGCTTGCGCTCGCCGACCGTTGGCAACGCCTGTTGCACCGGGCGCCGCTGGCGTTCTACCTGGTGCCGGTGGTGCTGCTGTCAGGCCTGCTGGCCTGGGGCTTTCTCGGCACGATCGTCGGCGAGGGCTGGCCGGCCTGGGTTGCGGCGCTCATGGCCATCCCCCTGCTGCTTGCCACCAGCCGCCTGGCCGTTGGCCTGGTGAACTGGCTGGTCACCCTGACCGTCAAGCCGTCGTTCCTGCCACGCCTGGACTACACCCTGGGCATCCCGGCCGACGCGCGCACGCTGGTGGCCGTGCCCTGCATGCTGGGCAGTGCCAGTGATGTCGAGGCGCTTGTCGAAGGCCTTGAAGTGCGCTTTCTGGCCAACCGTGACGCGCACCTGCATTTTGCGCTGTTGAGTGATTTCGTCGACGCCCAGCAACAGACCTGCCCAGGCGACCAGGCCCTGCTCGACCTCGCCAGCGACGGCATCCAGGCCCTCAATGGCAAGTACCCGAACCCGGGCTGCGCGCGGTTTTTTCTGATGCATCGGCCCAGGGTGTGGAACGCCACCGAACGCTGCTGGATGGGCCGTGAACGCAAGCGCGGCAAGCTCGCCGAGCTCAACGCGCTGCTGCGCGGGCACGGTGCCGATTGCTTCATGCTTACCGTTGGCGATGTACACACGCTGGGCGATGTGCGCTATGTCATCACCCTGGACACCGACACCCTGCTGCCGCGCGACACGGCGCAGAAGTTCGTCGGCGCCATGCAACACCCGCTCAACCGCCCGCGTTTCGACCCCCAGACCGGCCGCATGCGCTCGGGCTACGCGATAATGCAACCGCGGGTGGGCATCAGCCTGCCCAGTGTTTCGCGCTCGGCCTATGCGCGCCTGTTCGCTGCCGATGCGGGGGTCGACCCCTACACCCAGGCGGTTTCGGACGTGTATCAGGACCTGTTCCTCAGCGGCTCGTTCATCGGCAAGGGCATCTACGCGGTGGATGCCTTCGAGCAGGCCCTGGAGGGGCGCTTTGCCGACAACCGAATACTCAGCCATGACCTGATCGAGGGCTGCTATGCGCACTCCGGCCTGCTCAGCGACGTGCAGTTGTTCGAAGGTTACCCGGCGCGCTACAGCGCCGATGCCAAACGGCGTCACCGCTGGATCCGCGGTGACTGGCAATTGCTGCCGTGGCTGTTGCCAGGCCAGCGCAGTGGCGACCGGAGCCCGCTGAGTGCCCTGTCGCGCTGGAAGATCTTCGACAACCTGCGTCGCAGCCTGGAGCCCGCAGCCCTGCTGACGGTCTTGCTGTGGGGCTGGCTGGCCAGCGCCTCGCCCCTGTTCTGGACCTTGGCGTTGCTGGGGTTGCTACTGGTGCGCCCGTTGCTGGATGCGCTGTTGGAGTTGCTGCACAAGACCACTGACGTGCTGCTGGCCGAGCACCTGCTGGCAGCCCTGCGAACCTCGGGCATCTACTTTGTGCGAGCCGGGCTGTTCCTGGCCTGGCTACCTTTCGAAGCCAGCTACAGCCTGGGGGCCATCGCCCGCACCCTGTGGCGGCTGGCCGTGAGCAAACGCCGCCTGCTGCAATGGAACCCCTCGCAAACAGAGGAACGCAGCAGCGCCGATACCTTGCAGGCGGTGTACCGCGAGCAGTGGCTGCAACCGGCCCTGGCGCTGGCCTTGACCGGCGCATTGGCGCTGCAGCCAGGCACCCTGTTGCTGGCCTCGCCAATCCTCACCCTTTGGCTACTCGGCCCGGCACTGGCCTGGTGGCTTAGCCGCGCGCGGGTGCGCACCGCGTTTGCCCCCTCGGCCGGCGACCTGCGCTTTCTGCATCGGCTGGCGCGGCGCAACTGGGCGTTCTTCGACTGCCATGTCGGCCCCGCTGACCACTGGCTGCCGCCTGACAACCTGCAGGAGCCGCCCTTCCCCAGCATCGCCCATCGCACTTCACCCACCAACATCGGCATGGCCGTGCTGTCGCACCTGGCGGCCCATGATTTTGGCTATTTGTCTGCCGGTCGCCTGTTCGAACGCCTGGGCCACCTATTCGACACCCTGGACGGCCTGGAGCGCTACAAAGGGCACTTCTACAACTGGTACGACACCCACACCCTCAAGCCGCTGCCGCCGCTGTATGTGTCCTCGGTAGACAGCGGCAACCTGGCCGCGCTGCTGCTGACGTTGAGGCCCGGCCTGCTGGCGATGGCCGACACCCCGGTACCGCACCCGCGCCTGACCCAAGGGCTGCTGGATACCCTCGACATACTGCTCGAGGCGTTCGCCCAGGCAGGCCGCGAGGTCGCAGAATTGCAGGCGTTGCGCCGCGAGGTCGCGCAAGCCCATGCGCTTGCGCAGCCGCCGCCAGCCGCACTGATGGCGCTGCTTGCCGGCCAATTGCAAGGCCTGTTGAGCAAGTACGCCCTGCCCGCAGCCGATGACACGCAGGGCGATGAGTGCGGGTTCTGGCTGCAGATGATGCTGGAGCAGTGCCTGGACCTGGCCAGCGAGCTGCAAGCTGTGCAGCTACCGGGCAGTCATGATCCGGGGTTGCCTGGCACCCCGAGCTGGCAACAACTGGCAAACCTGGAGCCAGGCCAGTGGCCAAGCGCCGATCAGGCCGCAGTGAGGCAAGTGCGTACCTTCGCCCTGCAGCGCATCGCCCAGGCGCAGCAGCTTGCGGCGCGCATCCCCGCCCTGGCCGACATGGACTTCAGCTTCCTCTACGACAACGACCGCGACCTGTTCGCCATCGGCTACAACGCCGACGAGCATCGCCTGGACGCGTCCTTCTATGACCTGCTGGCATCGGAAATGCGCCTGACCAATTTCGTCCTCATCGCCCAGGGCCAGGCACCTCAGGCCAGCTGGTTCGCGTTGGGCCGGCTGCTGACCAGCAATGCCGGCGTGCCGGTGCTGCTGTCGTGGTCCGGTTCGATGTTCGAGTACCTGATGCCGCTGCTGGTGATGCCCAACTACGAGGGCACCCTGCTCGACCAGACCTGCCAGGCCGCCGTTAGCCGGCAGATCGAGCATGGCCACCTGTTAGGTATCCCGTGGGGCGTTTCGGAGTCGGCCTACAACGCGCTGGACACCCACTTCAACTACCAGTACCGGGCGTTCGGCGTGCCGGGGCTGGGCCTCAAGCGTGGCCTGGGCGAAGAGCGGGTGGTCGCGCCCTACGCCAGCACACTGGCGTTGATGGTGGCGCCCAGCGCCGCCTGCCACAACCTGCAGCGCCTGAGCGCACTCGGTATGGCGGGCCGCTTCGGGCTGTACGAAGCCGTGGACTACAGCGAAGCACGGCTGCCGCCCAGGCAAGAGGCGGTGGTTATCCGTTCGTTCATGGCGCATCACCAGGGCATGAGTTTTCTGGCCCTCACCGCAGTGCTGCTGGACCAGCCCATGCAACGGCGCTTCGCCTGCGACCCACAGTTCCAGGCCAGCATGCTGCTGCTTCAGGAACGCGTGCCGAAAACCGCGGCCCCGTACCTGCATACCCTGCAGTCACCGGCCGTCGACGGCGCAAGGGACAACGGTGAAGCGCGGCTGCGCGTATTTACCGAGCCCAACCGGCGCCACCCCGCCGTGCAGTTACTCTCCAACGGCCACTACCACGTCATGGTCAACCACGTCGGCAGTGGCTACAGCCACCACAACAACCTGGCCGTCACCCGTTGGCGCGAGGACGCCACGCGCGACGAGCTGGGCAGCTTCTGCTACCTGCGCGACGTCGCCAGCGGTGCGTATTGGTCCACCACCTACCAGCCGACGCAGCACCGCGGCCACAACCAGGAAGCGATCTTCAGCGATGGCCGGGCGGAGTTTCGCGTGCGCGAACGGGACTTCGACTGCCATACCGAGATTGCCGTCTCGCCCGAAGACGACATTGAGCTGCGGCGCCTGCACCTGACCAACCATGGCGACCAGCGCCGCACGCTGGAGCTGACCAGCTACGCCGAAGTGGTGCTGGCGCCGGCGCTGAGCGACGCGCTGCACCCAGCCTTCAGCAAGCTGTTCGTGCAGACCGAGCTGATCCGCCCGCTGCAGGCTATCCTCTGTACCCGGCGGCCGCGCTCGCTGCTCGATGCAACGCCCTGGATGTGCCATGTGCTGGCGGTGCATGGTGTGGATATCGACACCATTTCCTATGAAACCGACCGCGCCCGCTTCATCGGCCGCGGCCGCACCCTGCGCGCCCCGGCAGCCCTGGACCGGTACACCGAGGCGCTGTCCGGCAGCGCCGGGCCGGTGCTCGACCCTATCGTCGCGATCCGCTGCCGCATCACCCTGGCGCCCGGCCAAGCCGCCACGGTCGACCTGGCCACCGGCGTGGCCGACAGCCGCGACGCCTGCCTGCAACAGGTCGCCCGATACCGCGACCGGCACCTGGCCGACCGGGTGTTCGACCTGGCCTGGCCGCACAGCCAGGTGCTGTTGCGCCAGCTCAACGGGTCGCTGAACGATGCCCGCTTATTTGAACAGATGGCGGCATCGATCATTTACCCCAATGCGCTGATGCGCGCCAGCACAGCGCTGCTGGCCAGCAACCGGCGCAGCCAGTCTGGCCTGTGGGGCCAGGGACTGTCGGGGGACCTGCCGATCGTGCTGGTGCAGATCGGCGACCTCGCCAATATCGAGCTGGTCAAGCAGATGGTGCTTGCCCATGCCTATTGGCGGCAGAAAGGCCTGGCACTGGACCTGGTGATCTGGAACGAAGACCAGGCCGGCTACCGCCAGCAACTGCAGGAAATGATCGTCGGCATCGTCACCTCTGGCAGCGAAGCGGCGCTGCTCGACCGCCCCGGTGGCATCTTCGTGCGCCCGGCGCAGCAGTTGTCCGAAGAAGACCGCGTACTGACGCTGTCGGTGGCGCGGATGGTGCTCAGCGACAGCCAGGGCACGCTGGCCGAGCAACTGCATCACCGCCGCCCTCCTGCGGCGCCTGCCGCCTTCACGCCCACGCTGGCCAGCGCCCGGCCCATGCCCGCCAGCCGCTCGCTGCCGGCTGCCCCTGCATTGCAGCTCGCCAACCGGTATGGCGGCTTCAACGCTGATGGCCGCGAGTACGTCATTGCCCATAGCCCCGGCGCGCCACCACCGGCGCCGTGGGTCAACGTACTGGCCAACCCGCGGTTTGGCAGCGTGGTGTCGGAAGCCGGCAGTGCCTACAGCTGGTACGAAAACGCCCACGAATACCGCCTGACGCCCTGGCACAACGACCCGGTTGCCGACCCTGGCGGCGAAGCGTTCTACCTGCGCGACGAGGACAGCGGCCGCTGTTGGTCGCCTACCCCGCAGCCCTGCCCCGGCCCTGGCCGCTATCGCACCCGGCATGGCTTTGGCTACAGCGTGTTCGAGTATGCCGATGACGAGCTGGACAGCGAACTCTGGGTGCACGTGGCGCTGGATGCACCGGTCAAGTTCAGCCGGCTCAAGTTGCACAACCGCGCCGCGCGGGCGCGGCGCTTGTCGGTGACCTGCTTCGTGGAATGGGTGCTGGGTGACCTGCGCAGCAAATCGGCGCTGCATGTGGTCAGCGAGGCCGACCCGGTCAGTGGCGCGCTGTTCGCCCGGAACGCGTTCAACATCGAGTTTTCCGGGCATGTGGCGTTTCTTGATTGCGACCTGCCGTCGCAAGGCATTACCTGTGATCGCAGCGAATTCCTTGGGCGCAACGGTGATTACCAGTCGCCCGCCGGCCTGCGCCAGGCGCGGCTGTCTGGGCGCATGGGCGGCGGGCTCGACCCTTGCGCGGCGTTGCAGGTCGGCCTGCTGTTGGCGCCTGGCGACAGCCTGGAAGTGGTGTTCCGCCTGGGCGCCGAGCGCGATGCCACGGCCGCCAGCCGTTGCGTGCAACAGTATCGCGGGCTTCGCACAGCCATGGACGAATTGGACAAGGTGCAGCGCTACTGGCGCGAAACCCTCGATACCGTACAGATCGAAACACCAGAACCTGCACTGGATGTATTGGCCAACGGCTGGTTGATGTACCAGGTGATTGCCTGCCGCTTCTGGGCACGCAGCGGCTTTTACCAGTCGGGTGGCGCCTTCGGTTTCCGCGACCAGTTGCAGGACAGCATGGCCATGCTCCACGCAGCGCCGGCCGTAGCGCGCCAGCACCTGCTGAGCTGCGCGGCGCACCAGTATGTCGAAGGTGATGTGCAGCATTGGTGGCACCCACCGATGCAACGTGGCGTGCGTACCCGTTGTTCGGACGACATGCTCTGGCTGCCATTGGCGACCAGCCGCTATGTGGCGATCACCGGCGATTACACGGTACTGGATGAACCGGTCGGCTACCTGGCCGGGCGTGCGCTGAATGCCGGTGAAGAGTCGTATTACGACCTGCCCGCCCACGCGAGCCTGGTCGAAAGCCTGTATCAGCACTGCCAGCGTGCCCTCCAGCACGGGCTGCAGTGCGGCGTTCACGGCCTGCCGCTGATGGGCAGCGGCGACTGGAATGACGGCATGAACCGCGTCGGCGAGCAAGGCCGTGGTGAAAGCGTGTGGCTGGGCTTTTTCGGCCATGAAGTGCTGCGCGCGTTCGGCAGCGTGGCCCTGCACCACGGCGACAGCAGCTTTGCCCTGCACTGCACGACGCAGGCCGCCGCCCTGGCGGAAAACCTCGAACGGCATGCCTGGGACGGCAACTGGTATTGCCGGGCCTGGTTCGACGATGGCCAGGTGCTGGGGTCGGCAAGCAACCAGGAATGCCGGATTGACTCGCTGACCCAGAGCTGGGCGGTCCTCTCCGGGGTTGCTTCGCCCGAGCGCGCACGCGCCGCCATGACTGCGCTCGAGCACCACCTGGTACGCCGCGACCTGGGTGTGGTCAAACTGCTCGACCCGCCCTTCGACCGTGGCAGCCTGGACCCTGGCTACATCAAGGGTTACCTGCCGGGCGTGCGCGAAAACGGCGGGCAGTACACGCACGCGGCGATCTGGGCCGGCATGGCCTATGCGCAGTTGGGCAATGCCGCCAAGGCCTGGGAGCTGCTGCGCCTGATCAACCCGGTGCGCCAGGGCAGTGATGAGCTGATCGACACCTACAAGGTCGAACCCTATGTGATGGCCGCCGATGTCTACGCCCTGGCACCGCACATCGGGCGTGGCGGCTGGAGCTGGTACACCGGTTCCGCAGGCTGGATGTACCGGTTTATCGTCGAGCACCTGCTGGGCCTGCAACGCCGCGGTGACAGCTTGCGCATCCAGCCGCTGCTGCCGGCCCATTGGCCCGGCTTCACCCTGCACTATCGGTTTGGCAGCACCCTCTACCGCATCGAAGTGCGCAACGGTGCCAGCGCCGAATTGACCCTGAGCCTGGATGGCCAGTTGCTCGACCAGGCCACGCTGCCCTTGCAGGATGATGGCGGCCAGCACCACGTGATCGCCCAGTGCCAACCGTCGCCCTTGCCCACAGCCTGAGCCGCCCCTGGACTAGGCTTGTTGCCACAACAGCTGCCCGCGACGGTCCCACGCATGCAATCGGTGTTCAACCCCAAACAGAATTACCTGCTCGCGGCCTTGTCGGCGCAGACGTTCAGCAGGCTTGAGCCGCACCTGGAGCGTGTCAGCCTGCCGTTGGGCAAATCACTGTACGAATCGGGCGATACCCTGCGCCATGTGTATTTCCCCGCCGATGCGATCGTCTCGTTGCTGTACGTCATGGAAAACGGCGCGTCGGCGGAAATTTCGGTGGTGGGCAACGAAGGGCTGGTGGGCATTGCGGTGTTCATGGGCGGTGAAAGCACGCCCAGCCGCGCCATCGTGCAAAGCGCAGGGCATGGCTACCGCCTGCCGGGCGAACAGCTCAAGGAGGAGTTCAATCGCCATGGCGAACTGATGATGCTGATGCTGCGCTACACCCAGGCACTGATCACCCAGATGGCGCAGACGGCGGTGTGCAACCGGCACCATGCCATCGACCAGCAACTGTGCCGCTGGCTGCTGCTGTCGCTGGACCGCCTGCCGGGTGACCAGCTGCGCATGACCCAGGAGTTGATTGCCAACATGCTCGGTGTGCGCCGCGAGGGTGTGACCGATGCCGCCGGCAAACTGCAGCGGTTGGGGGTGATCGAGTACAACCGCGGCCATATCCGGGTGCTCGACAGGGCACGCCTGGAGCAGCTCAGCTGCGAATGCTACGCGGTGGTGAAGAAAGAGACCGACCGGCTGCTGCCCTACCTGCCGCCCGTTTAGCAGCCCGCGCAGGCGTGCCAGGCAAAACAGGCTACGCTCGGTACTTCGAAGGCTCATTCGTCGCTCGGGCGGCTCAACGAGGGTGCAGCAATGGCGACAATCGAGACAACTGCGTTCGCGCAGGGGCTGTTGCAGGTGGAGAACAGCTGGCAGGCGTACCTCGCATCGCAAAAGCGGGCAGAAGGCCTGAGCGGTGAGCAGCTCAGTTGTGCGCTCAAGGTCTGCACCCGGGATTACGTCAGGTTTCAGAACCAGAGCCAGCAGTTCTATGCGGAAGTTCGCAAGCGCGTGGGGGATGCTGAAAAGCTGGAGAAAGACAAGGCGCTGTACCCACACCACTACCTCGACAAGCACTGACGGCGAACGCCCGTGGCAGCAACTGCCTTGAGTTGCCTGGGTGGGCCTCATCGCTGGCAAGCCAGCTCCCACAGGGTATGCGGCGCGCTCGCGGGCTTTGTTCTCTAACGGGGATCCTGTAGGAGCGGCTTCAGCCGCGAACACCGGCGAAGCCGGTGCCATCCACCGCGGCGCCTGCTTCGCGGCTGAAGCCGCTCCCACTGGGTATGCGCCGCGCTCGCGGGCTTTGTGCTCTGCGGGACAGCGCAGCCAGAACGGCTGGGTAATCTCCCACAGGTCCTGCATAGGGCTTGAGGCCGATGCCGTTGAAGTGGGAGCGCGCAGCCTCAGTTATTCACGGCTTCATTTTCTGCCACGGCTGGTAGCTGTACCGCTCCGCCTCCGAGGCTCGCGAAGGGTCTGGGCGGCCAGAGCCCTTCACGCTTTCCTTGCGCGCCTGCTCATCCCCGTGATCATCATGATCTTGCGCATTCGAGCCCTCGCCTTCCTCACTGCCCTCTTCGTCTTCGCCGGTTGGCCAGTCTGCTGCCTCATCGGGTTTGCCACCTGGGGCGTCGATATCGGTGAAGCTCTTGCCAATGGTCATACACACCTCTCGATGCTCAGAAGTCCTGAGCTGCATTGAGTGTGCGCCTTCACGCTTGGCAAAGGGTTTATATCGGACCAACAGCGCACGGCCTGCACCTGCTTCGCCCACCTGTGAACTGCCGTCACACCCGGTATGACGCTGCGCCGGCTAATCCCGTGTGCCTTTGCCGCTTAAGGTAGCCCTGCAAGGCCGTGCAGCTAACGGCCCATGACAACAACAAGCGTGCAACCGAGGTGCAAGCCGATGCGTGGCGATCAAGAAAAGACTAACAACAAGCTGGGGACTGGCTTGAAAGGCAGGCAGGTCACGATGATCTCGATCGGCGGTGTGATTGGCGCCGGGCTGTTCGTAGGCTCCAGCAATGCCATCGCCGCTGCAGGGCCAGCGGTGCTGGTGGCGTACGTGATCGCCGCGGCAATCGTGGTGCTGGTCATGCAGATGCTTGGCGAAATGGCCACGGCGCGGCCGGACACGGGCTCGTTTTCCTCTTACGCCGACCAGGCCATCGGGCGCTGGGCGGGGTTTTCCATCGGCTGGCTGTACTGGTGGTTCTACGTGCTGGTAATCGCCATCGAAGCCATCGTCGCGGGCAACATTCTCGGTGACTGGTTAGGCTTGCCGCACTGGTTCACGGCCTTCGCCATGACCCTGGTGCTGATCTTCTGCAACAGCCTCAGTGTCGGGTCGTTCGGCACACTGGAATACTGGCTGTCGCTGTTCAAGGTGGTGTCGATCGTCAGCTTCATCGGCCTCGGCGTGCTGGCGATCTTCGGCCTGCTGCCGGGCTCGTCCACCAGCGGCATCAGCAACCTGTACGCCAACGGCGGGTTCGCCCCCAACGGCAACGTGGCCATCGTCGCCGCACTGCTGACGGCCATGTTCAGCTTTCAGGGCAGCGAGGTGGTGACCATCGCCGCCGCCGAATCGCGTGACCCGAAAGCCAATATCAAGAAGGCCATCCGCGCTGTGGTATGGCGCCTGGGCCTGTTCTACCTCGGCTCGATGTTCGTGGTGGTGTGCCTGGTGCCGTGGAACGCACCGGGGTTGGCGCAGGGCTCGTACCAGGCGGTACTGACCGCGATGAACATCCCCTGGGCGCCGGGCATCATGAGCATCGTGGTGCTGGTGGCGGTCACCAGTTGCCTGAACTCGGCCATCTACACGGCCTCGCGCATGGCCTACTCGCTGGCCCGCCGCGGCGATGCACCCGAGGCGGTTTCACGCACCACAGCCAAGGGTGTGCCACTGCTGGCCGTTGCCCTCACCTCAGCCGCCGCGCTGGCGGCGCTGGCAGCCAACTACCTGCTGCCGGCCCAGGTGTTCCAGTTTCTGCTGGCCACCAGCGGCGCGTTGGCCCTGCTGATGTACCTGGTGATCGCCATTACCCAGCTGTGCATGCGCCGCAAACTGGTGGCGCTGGGCAAGCAGCTGGAGGTGCGCATGTGGCTGTTCCCGTGGCTGACGCTGTTCACCATCGTGCTGATCGTCAGCGTGTTCGCGATCATGGCGGCGTTCCCCGGGCAACGGGCCGAGCTGCTCAGCACCCTGGGGCTGACCGCCGTGCTGGTCGCCATCGGCACCTACCTGCAAAAGCGCCAGCCGGCGCTGTCGGCGCAGCGCAGCGCGTTGCAGTTCGAAACCAGCACGCCGTGACGCGCCGTCACAGCGGCTGTGCCGCGCACGCTCTTTTGCCTTCTGTAACACAGCCCTAACCTGGCTGTACCCCGGCCCACAGCGGGCCGGGCAATCCAACCAATCAAACTGTGGAAGCCCTTCATGAGCATTGCCCCAAAACCCGACGAACTGGCCATCCCTTATCAACTGCCGCAAGTGCCGTTCATGTCCCCCGACATGGTGCACCCCGGGGTACTCGGCAAGTGGCTCGAAGACGACCAGCTGTGGGTGCCGGTCACCGCTTCGGTGTCGTTCAAGCCGCTGCTGCTGAGCGTCTCTGGCGGCTACTACATCAACCTGCTGCGGGTGCGTCAGAGCGGTGTGCTGTCGCGCCACCGCCACACTGGCGGGGTGCATGCGCTGGTGCTCAAAGGCCGCTGGTACTACCTGGAGCATGACTGGATCGCCGAAGAAGGCTCGTTCGCCTTCGAGCCGCCAGGTGAAACCCACACCCTGTTCGTGCCGGAAGACGTCGAAGAGATGATCACCTGGTTCCACGTGCAAGGCGGCTATACCTATGTGGACCCGCAGGGCGTCGCCGTGGGCTACGAGGACGTGTTCACCAAGCTGGAAACCGCCCGCGCCCACTACAAGACGCTGGGGTTGCCCGACGACTACATCGAGCAGTTCATCCGCTGAGCTGTCTCACCCCACTGGCGTAGCCACCGCTACGCCGGTTGCCACCCCGACGCGGCGCTGCCAGCATTCTGCTGATTGATGGAGGCAGAACATGGACAACTACTCACAACTGCTGGCCTTCCTCGGCGCCGCCGAGCACGGCAACTTTTCTGCTGCGGCGCGTGCTTGTGGCATGACCCCGTCGGCCATCAGCAAGCTGATTTCGCGCCTGGAGGACCGCCTGCACGTGCGCCTGTTCCAGCGCGGTACCCGCAGCCTGACGCTGACCGAGGAAGGCGCTGCCTACCTGGTCAGCGCCCGCGCGGTGAGCAATGCCATGGCCGAAGCCGATTCGCTGGCCGAGGCCTTCCCCACCCGCGTCAGCGGCACGTTGCGGGTGCACACCATGACCACCTTCGCCAAGCACCAGATCATCCCTTGGCTGCCGGAATTCCTCGCTGCCTACCCGGGGCTGACCGTGGATATCCAGGTGGGTGCGCAGTTCAGCGACCAGTTCGACCAGGGGCTGGACGTGGCCATCCACAGCGGCGTGCTGCCCGACTCGTCGCGCATCGCCCGCAAGATCGGCCAAAGCCGCTGGGTCATCTGCGCATCGCCCAGTTACCTGGCCGCGCACGGTACGCCTGAACACCCGGGGCAGCTGCTGCAGCACAGCTGTTTTTCCTTCGGCTTCAGCAGCGTGTGGAACACCTGGGGGTTCGTGGTCGATGGCCAGGCCGTCACCGTGCCCGTGGTGCCCAAGGCCACCTTCGCCCAGGGCGACTTGCTGCGCGACTTGGCACTCAGCGGCGCCGGCATCGTGCGCCTGGCCGAATTTCACATCGGCCAGGACATCCAGGAAGGCCGCCTGGTGCCGCTGCTGCAACGGTATGCCCAGGACAGCGTCGAACCGATCTACATGATCTACACCAACCGTAAACACCTCAGCCCACGCATCCGGGTGTTCCGCGACTTTCTCGAACAGAAGCTCGCGAGCAGCCCATGGAACACCCGCTGAGGCACAGAACAGGGCCAGGCGCACCGCCAGCCCTGTACCGCACAACAACACAGAGGTACACATGCGCAATCTCGTAGGCGATGTTTCCAGCGCCGCTCGCATCCTCCCGGCACTCGACGGCCAGGCCCTGTTCATCCGTAACGGCAAAGGCCCGCACCTGTGGGACGACCAGGGCCGCCAGTACATCGACACCGCACTGGGCTTCGGCGCCGTGCTGCTCGGCCATGCCAACGCCAGCGTCAACGCGCAGGTGGCCGAGGCCCTGGCCGACTCCGCTTCGCCTTCCTGGGCCCACGTGCGCGAGCACGCCGCCGCCACCGCGTTGGCGGCCCATACTGGCGCCCTCAGCCGGGTGATCTTCACCAATTCCGGCAGCGAAGCGGTGCACCTTGCCTGCCGTGCGGCGCGCGCCTATACCGGGCGCGGCCGCATCGCCAAGATGGCGGCCGGCTTCGACGGCTGGTTCGACGATGTCAGCTTCGGTAACGTCGGCTCACCCGAAGCCGCGTTCGCCGATGGCGAGCGCCCCGCCACGGCGCGCACCACGCTGCTGCGCTTCAACGACTTCGACGACGTCGAGCGGTTGTTCGACGAAGACCAGGACATCGCTGCGGTGATCCTCGAACCCATGCTCGCCAATGCCGGCTGCATCATGCCCGCGCCAGGCTACCTGCAGCACGTGCAGGCGGTGGCTCACCGCCACGGTGCGCTGGTGATCAGTGACGAAGTGCTGATGGGGTTTCGCCTGCATCCCGGGCTTGCCAGCCTGCACGCCGGCCTGGACCCAGACATCGCCAGCGTCGGCAAGGCCATCGGCAACGGCGTGCCGGTGTCGGCCATCGTCGGCAAGCCGCATATCCTCGCGGGCTTCGAGCAAGGCAAGGTACTGCGCGGCGGCACCTTCAGCGGCAACCCGCTGGCGTGCGCGGCGGTGCTCGCCACGCTGGAGCAACTGGACGCTGCCGACTACCCACAGCTGATCGCACGCGGCGAGCGGCTGCGCCAGGCCGTACAGGCGATCTTCAAGGCCCAGGGCATCACCATCAGCACCAGCGGCTACGGCAACGTGTTCGCCATCTGGCCATCCGTGCGTGCGCCGTCCACCTATGCAGAAGCGGCTGCGTTCGGCGATGCAGGCTTCAGCCAGGCCCTGCACCTGGCGCTGCGTGCGCAGGGGCTGCTGGTGATGCCGTCCCAGTACGGGCGGATTTACCTGTCGTTCGAGCACAGCGATGCGGTCGTGGAGCAGATGAATCACGCGTTCGAAGCAGCTGCGGTGCAGCTGGCGCCGCGTTTTGCCGATAGGAACCGTTGAGCCACGGGTCAGCATTTTTTCCTGCAAGCCTGCGGCGCTCGCCGTTGTGGGTTTGGTTCATGATCGAGCGCCGCGCGGGAGGCGCTCGATCTCAACGGCGACAAATGCCTTCAGGCGTGCACACCCCTGGCCCGCAGGATAGCCGGTCACGGTAAATCGCTGATTGCTGTGGCTTGATCCATCCATTGCGGCTACCTTGAAGTTTCACTCAAGGAGTGCGGACATGGCCGATAAATATGTTGGGAAATTAGTCGGAGTTGGCACGGATAATGTGAACTACGTCATCAACATTTATCAGGACGAGACCGTGGAGCGCTCGCCCAATGGCATGATTCGACATCCCGGCTTAAAGCATTTTGAGATGCAGTTTGGGGGTGCGGTAAACAAGATTTCCGAACGCGAATACGAGATCGTAGCGACGGGCGTGAGGGTCACTGTGCAGGACAGCGACAGCTAGGGTTCACGTCATGCGGCCAAATCCCCAGGCCACCGCTCCCTCATAGTGTGCAGGCCGCCCGAGTGGGCCTGGCACACCGGTCACTCGGACGGCCCTGATCTGGCTCGCCATGTGGGCATGATAGTATGCAGAACCCAGCGCGACTGTCTTGAGTGCAGGCTGGGCACCCGCAAAGTTGACGGTGTGCCAAGGCGCTGGATGAAACGCATTTGCACCACAGAAAGGAGTATGGATGGAGGTCTGTTACGACGCTGAGCGGATGACGCTGAGTTGCGATCAGTTAACAACCACGCTCGGCAGCAATGAAAGTGACATGTTGCTGGCGCTGATAGCAGGCATTACCGATAAAGAAGCGATCATCGCCCGGGTTTGGGGTGGGCGGGGGTTGGTTGTCTCGGACAGCAGTTATTATAAAACCGTGCATGCGCTTCGTTCAAAGCTGGTTGATATTGGCGTACCTCGTGACAGTTTGAAGACGTTGCCTAAACGAGGTTTGATACTGCTTTGCGAAATCACCCTGATCTCTGCGGACCCTGCAGTTGAACGCAATATGCCATTGCACACTGCCCCAGATAGCGCTGGTGCGTCAGTTGTCGACAGTGAAGATACCCCTGGCAATGGCAGTCCGCACAACGACTGTGCCGACAAAAAGACAAACTCAGTTACGGCGCCCCTGCCGTTGCGTGACGGGTGGATACGCAGAAATAGCCACTTGTTCTTGCCAAGCCTCGTCATTCTTGGCGCTTTGCTGCCGGCTGTTTATGCCTACCTTATGTTTCACAAGCCCCCTGACCTGGAAGCGTGGAAGCGGGTATGGGCCAGTGAAGATGCAACGCTATATGCGGAAGCCAGTGAACGCATGTCAAAGGATGACGTGTTGACGGCGATGACGGGATTCGAGCCACCGCTGGCTTTGAAAGACAGCAACTTTTATATACGCAAGCCTCTCAGCCAACTACTGATCAGCTGTGTCAAACCAGAAAGCCACGGGGAGGCGTTGTGCGTAAACTATCTACGCGTTGGAAAAAAGTGATTGGCCTTACCTCCCTGGTTTCAATAGTGACCTTTGGAACTTTGATAGGCAAGTACGCAATATCCGTGTACAAAGATATCCCCCGGGCACCGTGCAGCGCCTCCATTGACTTCGTCCACGTGGAGGATGGAGAGGGGCTTTGGCGCGGCGTGGGGGATATGACGATCGACCCCAATGAAGGGGCCATTTATGTCTACTACCAAGTGGTAACACCGCACGGCGTGAAATACCTGTACGACCGACGGTTCGAGTTATCGATGACGCACCTGGATACCTCGCGGTACCTTTTCAAAACCCGCAGCGTTTCAATCTTCGATGGCGATACGGCGGGAGGCAACATCCCCTTCATGGCACGTGGGTTTCAAGGGGGTGTGATGACCTTCAATGCGTTTTCCGATTTCGAATACTACTTCAATGTGAACAACCTGGTTGTGGGTGTGTGCCATGTGCCGCGTTAGTCAATGTCACACGCCTGGAACCCGCAATCGCCGGTGACTCCGGCGCAGGGCCGCCCGTGCGCCACGTTGGGTAAGAAAAAGTAAGAGCCATCCCGCCCCATGGAAAGATAAGTAAGGCCACGTAGGGCTGAAGTAAAGCCCGTCGTATTCTCGCCAGGTACTGTGGAGCTCGAGTTGAGCAGGGTTCTTCGATGACCTGCTCGCACAACGTATCCACAGGCCTGAAACGAACGCGAAGTTCGCGTTGCTGTGCGCTGTGGAACATTCAAGGTTGAAGCAGCAGCAAAAGGTGAGGTGTCATGCCAAGAGCATGTTTAATGGGCATGGTTGCTTTTATCATAGGGTGTGATCAGTCGTACGCCGACAGCGGAAAGCCCTGCCAACAGCAGAAAGATGAAATTATTTACGAAAGGGATCAGGCGATACGATCGGGCAATATATACAAGCAGCGAGGCTTGGAGTCGGCGTTATATCGGGTTGAGCGGTACTGCCGCGACGATGTGCCAAGCCAACGGGAGGACCGGTTGTCTCGGGCGCTGCAGGATGTCCAACGGAGGGAGGATCAGTTGGATGCTGCAATAGCGTCCGGCTCACCCAGAATGGTAGAAAGGTACAAGCAAAAACTGGAACAAGCGCGCGAAAGGTTGCGCCGTATTTCAGCGCAAGAAAGTGAGTTATAGCTTAAGTTTGAGCCTGGTTGATAGAGGTGTGCAATGAAGCCGTTGATGTCTATGGCCCCGTTTTTATTTTGTGCGCTTGTTTCTGGCTGCACCGCGAATGATTGGATTGAAATCGCGGGCGGCGTGATGCAGGGGCGTGATGATTACAATAAATCCCAGCGGACTGCGCGCTTGAAGCGCGCCAATGATGCTGCCGAGCGGATTAAAGCGAGAAAGTGAGTTGAGCACTGCAAATAAAGGTTTTACTTCTCGGGCATTATCATAAACCACTGCCAGTGGTCTACCTTCAGGTTTTCTCCATGCGCTACCTATGTATCCCATCAGCTTACTGCCTGATGGTTCTTTCCAGCCCTGCAATGGCGATTAATGATTTCTGGGCTGAAACCCTGATCTCCAGCACGAGCACGGCCACCACCTATTTAACATCCCGAGATAAAAAACTGATCGTCGGCACACAAGATGATGCAAGCACCTTCGTTGCAAGTAATGGCGGCATCAAGGGCGTCTATCTGGAAGCTGCGATGGAAAAATTTCGAACATCCCACCCTGAAATGGAGATCAGTGATATGGAGTTGGCGCAATCCATACTGGCCAGGGGTGTAGCCCAGTAAAAGGCCGGGGCCGCTTCGCGGCCCATCGCCGGCAAGCGCGGCTCCCACGGATACTGCGCAAGCCCGGAGACTGGTTACGCTCCTACAGGATCCCCGCCAAATCAGTAAGTTGGCGTTTGATCTGTGGGAGCCGGCTTGCCGGCGATGAGGCCGGTACTGACTACAGGGCGGTGGGACGGTGTCCGCCATGAGTCGATAGTAGCCCCTCGTGGAACGCAGTGGCGATGCGTGCTGCGCCGATCACTGGATCAGCGGTACGCCACTCAGCGCCTGCAACTGCTCGAAGTCGATATCCGCATAGATCTCGACCACCCGCAGCCCATCAGAGGTCACATCCAGCACGGCCAGGTCGGTGTAGATGCGGCTCACGCAACCGAAGCCGGTCAGCGGGTAGGTGCACTCGGGCACCAGCTTGCTTTCGCCGGACTTGGTCAGGTGGTCCATCATCACGAACACCTGGCGGGCGCCAGTAGCAAGGTCCATCGCGCCGCCCACGGCCGGGATCGAACCTTCGGCACCGGTGTGCCAGTTGGCCAGGTCGCCTTTGACCGACACCTGGAAAGCGCCTAACACGGCAATGTCCAGATGGCCCCCGCGCATCATCGAGAACGAGTCGGCGTGGTGGAAGAACGCGCCGCCAGGAAGCATGGTCACATGCTGCTTACCGGCGTTGATCAGATCATCGTCTTCCTCGCCCGGCGCCGGGCTCGGGCCCATGCCCAGCAGGCCGTTCTCGCTGTGCAGGAAGACTTCCTTGTCACCCAGGAAGTTGGCCACCAACGTCGGGGCGCCGATACCCAGGTTAACGTAGGCGCCTTCCTGGATGTCTGCGGCCACGCGTTGGGCCATCTCGGTACGGGAGAGCTTTTTGGTGATGGTCATGGCAGGCCTCAGACAGCGTTGGCGATCAAGGAAGCGGTAGCGCCGGGAACGGCAACCACGCGCTGGACGAAGATACCCGGGGTGACGATGTGCTCCGGGTCAAGCACGCCGAGCTCGACAACCTGGTCGACTTGAGCGATGGCGGTCTTGGCGGCCATGGCCATGATCGGGCCGAAGTTGCGCGCGCCCTTGCGGTAGATCAGGTTGCCCCAGCGGTCGCCCTGGTGCGCTTTGATCAGCGCGAAGTCAGCGTGCAGCGGCATTTCCAGCACATACATGCGGCCGTCGATCTCACGGGTTTCCTTGCCTTCGGCCAGCAGGGTACCGTAGCCGGTCGGCGAGAAGAACGCGCCGATGCCGGAGCCTGCGGCGCGGATGCGCTCGGCCAGGTTGCCTTGCGGCACCACTTCCAGCTCGATCTTGCCGGCGCGGTACAGTTCGTCGAACACGTACGAGTCGGACTGCCGCGGGAACGAGCAGACTACCTTGCGCACGCAGCCCGCCTTGAGCAGCGCGGCCAGGCCGATCTCGCCGTTGCCGGCATTGTTGCTGATGATGGTCAGGTCGCGGGCACCGGTGGCGATCAGCCCGTCGATGAGCTCGGACGGCATACCGGCCGTACCAAAGCCACCGACCATGATGGTCGAACCGTCGATGATGTCTTCTACCGCGCTGGCGATGGACTCAAACGTTTTGTTGATCAAGGCGAGCTCCTGGTGGTTCCTGGAGTGGGGTTTATCTGGTCAGTGGTCAGCCGCCAAGCCATGGGAGAATTACTGGGCCTCTCAGCGATTGGCGTTGTTTTGCTGATATGGCTATAGCGTGCCGCAAGACGCGGCAACAGTAGAGGGGGGGATGCGGGAATATGTGCGGTTACCGAACGATTGTGCGATTTTCGGTCGGGTGTGCCCACCGTTTAATACGCATCGTTACAAAGGCAAGACCGCGCAGCTAAAGCCAGTGACCGTGCCCATCGCATTGGCCAGCAGCGCCCGGTGACCCTTTACCGGCTGGTGGCCGAGAACACCCTCGAAGAACAGATCGTCGCCCTGCATGCCCGCAAGCGCGACTTGGCCGACGGCCTGCTCGAGGGTGGCGAGGTCAGTGCAAAAGTCGACGCTGATGCGTTGTTGAAGCTGCTTGCTGGCGCTGCGAGCTGATCATGAGCGTGGCAGCGCCGCCAGCACCGCACCGACCATGCTATTGAACGTAGCCGGCGAGTCCACCACGCGCGCGGGGGCGTTTGCCTCGCCGTCAGCACGCGTGGCGCGACGGGCCTGGTCGGCGGTGGCTGAGAGCTTGACGATCACCAGTTCGCGGCGGGGGTTGATGTAGATTTTCTGCCCGAAGCGCCCGCTGGCCTCGAACGAACCGTCACCGTCGTTTTTCTGGTACCAGTAATTGCGGTAGCTGTACCCAGGGCGGCCGGGGCCGAGGCTGCCCTGGGCGAACACTGCCGGGTCCGCAGGCTGGAACGTGCTGTGCACCGCCTGGTTGAAGCTGTCGCCCTTGGCATCACGGGCCAGTTCGCGGCGCACCAGTTCGGCGAAGCGGGCGGTGTCGCGCAAATTGCAGCTGATGCCGCCACTGGCCATTTCGGTACCGAGCGGGTCGACTTGCACATAGGCATCATCCTCGGCGAAGCGTGACCACAACCGCTGTTCGACCAACTGCGCCCAGTTCAGCCCGGTGATGCGCCGCAACGCCCAGGCCAGCGCTTCCGGCGAGCCGTTCTGGTAGAAGAACGGCGCCTGGCCAGCGGGGTTCGGCGCCTGCTGCACCTGCCGCAGGAAGCTGTAGATATCCCCCGGCATGCCCTCGCCCCGCGGTATCAGGCCGGTGGCGGCAAACAGGCCGAGGTCCGGCGGCATCTGCGCGGGGTACTGCACCGCCACCTGCATGTCCAGGTTGGCCTGCACCGTCGCCTCGCCAAACGGCGTGCCGCGCAGTTCCGGCACGTAATGCGCCAGCGTACGCTGCGGGTCCAGTGCACCTTCAGCGATCAGCTGGGCGGCGATCAGGCCGGTGACCGACTTGGTCATCGACGCCCAGATATGGGGCTGGCCGGGTTGGAAGCCGTCCATGTAACGCTCGTACACCACCTTGCCCCGGTGCAGCACGATCAGCCCGTCGGTGCTGGTTTGCTGCAGGTAGCCGGCCACGGTCAACGGCTGGTCGCCGGCGCTGAAAGCCAGTTGGTCGAGCGCCGCCGCGCGGCCTTCGGCCAAGGCCAGCGGTGTGGCTGCGCGGCCGATGCCCCGGGTGGGCGACACCTCACGGGCGTGGCGCATTGACCAGCGCAAGTACGGTGGCTGAAAGGCATTGGCCTGGTTGACCCGCAGCTCCGGCGCCGGAGGGAACCCCTGCATCACACCCTGCCCGGTCGGTGCACCGACCGCCAGCGTTGGGGCCAAGGCACCGGCCAGCACCAGGGCGATACTCGTCAGGTTGGCGGATGAAGGCTGCATGCTGCGCTTGGACATGGTCTTGCTCCTTGGTTGCACTAGAAGTTGGCGCCCACGCTGAACGCCACATAATCGCGGTCGCCGCGGGTGCCGTAATCGCCGTCGAGGTAATCGGTATAGGCAAGGCTTGCCCAGTACTGGCTGGCCAGGCTGACGTCCACGCCCAGGCTGATCGAGCGCGAGCCTTCGTTGA
>Ga0213823_1000119_pt1 | contig 82106 bp, 64 predicted proteins | sample MC6MC0907MG_FD_179887 | JGI IMG/M metagenome (GOLD analysis project Ga0213823, IMG submission 179887) | Enriched soil aggregate microbial communities from Iowa State University, Ames, United States - MC6-MC0907-MG | ecosystem: Environmental > Terrestrial > Soil > Unclassified | place: USA: Iowa... | reverse complement strand
TGGCCAGGGCATAGGTCGGGCAGTCTTCCATCAACCAGGTGCCAAACCATGTATTGCCGTTTTGCGTGCAGAAAGCAGCCCCCCGTTCGATCTCATACTCGACCTTTACCCGGGGAAAGTTGCTCGGCTTCAGCGACAGCCAGTGGCTCGCATTGCCTTTGTAGAGCGCCCCGTCAATCATCCATACATCTTTGATCAAGTAGCCACGGGTCGGCCCCTGTTGCGCACTGATGCCACCCTCCATGGTGCGGGCGGGGTGTATGTAAGGGTAAAAGCGCTTGGCCTCCCACCCCGTGACACGTTCCAACTGACCGGGCAGGTAAATGGCTGGAGGCGAAAGGGTGGCTTCACCCGGTGCAATATCCCAGGTTTTAACCGCAAGGCTTTTTATATCGATATCAGCTTTGCGCATCAGCCGCTTTCTTGCCATGTTCCTGTACGCCGCCAGTGTCCAGGTGTTTTCGCGGGCGGTCAGCGCCTGGCTAAACTTCGAGATATCGCTTCCCATCAAACGTCCCCTATCAATGACAACGTCAATAACGTGGCAAACGACACCCTGTTCGATGCCGAACCCGCGTACAACTTAATTGGACAAGACCCGCTCCATCGTCGGCGGCGACTTCACGCTCGCGTAACGTTCGCGCAAGTTCTGCAGAAATTGCTCGCCAGAACTTCCAGCACCATAAAGGTATATTTTGTGCAGGCCGCCAAACACCATTTCGTGATAACGGCTGGCAAGTTCTTCATCACTGGACCCGTCGGGTAACCCCAGGTGCAGCGTCAACTTGTTGCCTTCTACCGCAAACAGCGGCGTGTCCCAGAGAAACTGCGCAACGCCCGTGCGGGGCAGGCGGATGAACATGTAGGCGTGGTTGCCAAGCGAATCGACATCGCCCCCGCGTCGGCGCTTCCATTTCAGCAGCCCGTCATCGGGGCGTGCCAGGCACAGGCCGATGTCGTAGTAGTCGAAGCCGTTGGCCAAGGCCCACTCCAGCGCCATGAAGGTGGTGATGGAATTGACTTCGCGCAGCTTCTTGGCGTCGGAAAACACCGCTTCGCAGTAACCGAAACGCAGCGTGCTCCAGTAACGCTTGCCGGCGCGGGTTATCTCGCAGCCCAGGTGGCAGGCGACCACTTCGCCATTGAGGGTAATCAAGTCCAGCCGGCCTACCCCCTTCGCTAGGCGGAATACCTCTTCGGTAGGGAACTGCGCCGCATGGATGCCCTGCCTGGCGGTGGCGTACGGGCGCAGCAGGTCGCGGTCGGCCATGGCGATGTCGTCATCCGCCAGGGTTTGCCTCATCTCATACAGCGGGCGGTTCTTGCGGATGCTGCGGCGCAGTTCGCTGTCATAGCGTGCGGTAATGTCGTCCAGCGAGCGGCCAAGTGGCACGACGGCACTCAGGTAGTGCGGCACGGACAACGCGCCGAGGGTCGGCAGTTCACTCACCACCACACGGTTCGCCGTGGTGGCTGCCGCGCTGCTTTCGGGCCCCTGGGCCTGCTGCTGGCCCTTGCCGCCAATCAGCAGCTTGGCCATTTCCCGCTGCTGCTTTCTGCCAATGTAGAGGATTTCGTAGGGGCTCTCCTGCTGCAGCCTGAAACGGGCCACTTCCCAGCGCCAGAAACACGCACGCCCCAGCATGTCGCGTATCACGTTTGAAACGTTTCTGAGCTCGTAGCGCATGGAGGGGGAGATGAATTTTCGGGCTACCGCTGCCAGGTGCTGTTTCATGTCTGCTTCGACGTCCTTAGATGTTGCCCATGGGCGTGATCGAAAAAGAGTATCGGAAATGTGCAGATAACCCGCTTAACGCATTGATATAAAAAGGAACTTAGCCGCGCTACCACCCTAATATTCAGTAACAATTTAAGATGCAAGGCTGCGTCTTGGCAAGCGGCCAATTGATATCACCGGCCTCTATTTAATGGCGTCAAATAAGGGATAAGTAACACGGCAAGGTGCACCTGGCACCTATCGACAAGTGACTATCTCTCGGCGTTGCCATTACCCCTCGCCCGGTCGGGCTGACGGGCCAACCAAAGCGCCAGGTCAGGCGCAGGCATCGGCCGCCCCATCAGGTAGCCCTGCCCCTGATCACAACCTGCATTGCGCAGGAAGTCATACTGTTCCTGGGTTTCGATCCCTTCAGCCGTGATGCGATAGCCCAGGGCGTGGCCCAGGTCGATGATTGCCCGGGCGATGGCCACGGCGTCGTCATCACCGGGCAGGTCTTTGATGAACGCGCGGTCGATCTTCAGGTGGTCGATCGGCAAGGCACGCAGGTAGGCCAGCGACGAGTAGCCCGTGCCGAAGTCGTCGACTGCCGTGGCCACCCCCATGGCCTGCAGCTGGGCCAACGCGGCGCAGGCCTGCTGCTGGCTTTCCATCAACAGGCTCTCGGTGATTTCCACTTCCAGCATATTGGGCGACAGGGCATGCCGTTCAAGCGCCAGCGCCAGGCTCGACACGTAGTCGCTGCGCTCGATCTGCAGGGCGGCAACGTTGATGGCCAGCGGGCCAGGCAGGCAATCGTCGGCACGCCAGGCCGCCAATTGCGCACAGGCCAATTCCAGCACCTGCTCACCCAGCGGGATGATCAGGCCGGTGCGCTCCGCCAGCGGGATGAATTCGCCAGGTGAAACCAGGCCATGCTCAGGGTCACGCCAGCGAAGCAACGCTTCAACCCCTTCCAGCTGGCCACTGAACAGGTCCACCTTGGGTTGGTACCACAGCTCGAACTCGTTGTTCTGCAGGGCCCGACGCAAGTTGCGCTCCAGCTCCAGGCGCTGTTGCAGGCGCGCGGTCATGTCGCGGTGGTACGGCCGCCAGGTATTGCGCCCGCCCTCCTTGGCCACATACATCGCGGTGTCGGCGTGGCGCAGCAGGCTGCCAACGTCGGCGCCATGCTGCGGGCACCAGGCCAGGCCGATGCTGCCGGTGACCAGCGCGGCATTGCCGTTGAGGTCGAAGGGCCGTTGCAGGCAACGCAGCAGGTGGCGGACCTGATGGTTGATCTGCCCCTGGGTGCCCTGGAGCATGAACACGAACTCGTCACCGCCCAGCCGGCACAGCCGGTCGGTGGTGTCCAGCTCCTGCAGAAAGCGCGCGGTGGCCTGCTGCAGCAGCAAGTCGCCCATGGCATGGCCCAAGCTGTCGTTGACCTGCTTGAAGCCGTCGATGTCCAGCATCAGCACTGCCAGGCCGTTGCCTTGGCGGGTGGCGTCGGCCAACTGTTGCTGGAACAGCACGCGGTTGGGCAGCCCGGTAATAGTGTCGTAATGCGCCAGGCGCTCGAGCTGTGCCTGGGAGCGCTGCAACTCGCGGTTGCGCTGCACCAACTGGCGCTGCTTGCGATTGATCTGGGCGACCAACAGGCCGCTCAGGCCGGTGCACACAAGCCCCAGCCAGAACAGCGGCGAAGCGAACACGCCTGCGCCCTCTGGCGCCTGCTGGCGCTGTGCGTCCAGGTGCCCAAGCGCCACCGACAAGCCGATGCCGGCCAGGGCGAAAGCCACCGGCAGCAAGCGCTTGACGGTCTTGCGCAGGGCGCCGGCAGCCGGCTTCTGCTCATCGGAATACGGGGAATTGGACGGGATCATAAGCCTGCGGACGCACTCGATTGCTTCTGTATCGGCGCAGCTTCGGCAATGTTGAGCCAGACTGGTGTTTTTCTTCAGGCCGGTGCATGCTCGAAGCTGAAGCGTTTCACCTAGCCAACACATGTGAGGTGCAGTACCCATGGAGCGTCTGCTCGATTCGTTGTTTCCTGCCGCCGAGAACATCCCCGAGGCCTGGCGCCTGGGCGAGCCACTCGAGCAACGCGACTACCTGGTGAACGGTGAGTTGCGCCGCTGGGACGGCCCACTGGCTACCGTGCGCAGCCCGGTCTGGCTCAAGGAGGGCGACAGCGAGCGCCAGGTCATCCTCGGCAGCGCCCCGCTGCTCGACGCCGACACCGCCCTGACCGCACTCGATGCCGCCGTGCAGGCCTATGACAAGGGCCGCGGGGTATGGCCGAACATGCGCGTTGCCGAACGCATCCAGCATGTCGAAACCTTCCTGGCCCGCATGCGCGAACAGCGCCAGGCGGTGGTCAAGCTGCTGATGTGGGAGATCGGCAAGAACCTCAAGGACTCCGAAAAGGAATTCGACCGCACCTGCGACTACATCGTCGATACCATCAACGCCCTCAAGGACCTTGATCGCCGCTCCAGCCGCTTCGAGCTCGAGCAAGGCACCCTCGGCCAGATCCGCCGCGCGCCACTGGGCGTGGCGCTGTGCATGGGGCCTTACAACTACCCTCTGAATGAAACGTTCACCACGCTGATCCCGGCCCTGATCATGGGCAACACCGTGGTGTTCAAACCGGCCAAGTTCGGCGTGCTGCTGATCCGCCCGCTGCTCGAAGCCTTCCGCGACAGCTTCCCAGCTGGCGTGATCAACGTCATTTATGGGCGTGGCCGCGAGACGGTCAGCGCCTTGATGGCCAGCGGCAAGGTGGATGTGTTTGCCTTCATCGGTACGCACAAGGCCGCCAGCGACCTGAAGAAACTGCACCCACGCCCACACCGCCTGCGCGCCGCACTGGGGCTTGACGCCAAGAACCCGGGCATCGTGCTGCCGCAGGTCGACCTGGATAACGCCGTTGAAGAAGCGGTAACCGGCGCGCTGTCGTTCAACGGCCAACGCTGCACGGCGCTGAAAATCCTGTTCGTGCATGAGGATGTGGTCGACGCGTTCCTCGACAAGTTCAAGCGCAAGCTTGCCGCGCTGAAACCAGGCATGCCGTGGGAGCCAGGCGTGGCCCTGACCCCACTGCCGGAACCGGGCAAGGTGGACTACCTCGACGGCTTGGTGGCCGACGCCACGGCCAAGGGCGCGCAAGTGCTGAATGAAGGTGGTGGGCACAGCCGCGGCTCGTTCTTCTACCCCGCCCTGCTCTACCCGGTCAGCAGCGACATGCGCGTGTACCACGAGGAACAGTTCGGCCCGCTGGTGCCGGTGGTGCCTTACCGCGACCTGCAGACAGTGATCGACTACGTGCTGGATTCCGACTACGGCCAGCAGCTGAGCCTGTTCGGCAACGACCCGCAGACCATCGGCAGCCTGGTCGATATCTTCGCCAACCAGGTAGGCCGGATCAACCTCAACGCCCAGTGCCAGCGCGGCCCGGACACCTACCCTTTCAACGGCCGCAAGAACAGCGCCGAAGGCACGCTGTCGGTGCATGACGCCCTGCGCGTGTTCTCCATCCGCACGCTGGTCGCAACCCGGTTCCAGGAGGCCAACAAGGAACTGATCAGCGAAATCATCCGCAACCGGCAATCGAGTTTCCTGACCACCGATTACATCTTCTGATGCCGCCTTGGTTATAGACATTTGATCTAGGGTGCGTGTCGATCTTGCGCTTTGCTAAACGACTCTATGCAACAGGGGCGCCTATCGCGCCCCTCTTGCATCCCCGGCAAAGGAGATTCGAACATGGCAGCCAAACCCATCCCCGAAGGCCAGCACAGCATCACCCCTTACCTGGGTATAAAGGATGCTGCGAGGGCCATCGAGTTCTACAAGCAAGCCTTTGGCGCAGTCGAGATGTTCCGCCTCGAAGGCCCTGACGGCCGTGTCGGCCACGCCGAACTGAAGATCGGCGATTCGTCGTTGATGCTCGCCGACCCGTGCGACATGGAAGGTGGCCTCACCGCCAGCCAGTCACTCAATGGCGTTGCGGTCGGCCTGCACCTGTACGTCGAGGACTGCGACAAAGTCTACGCCCAGGCCCTCGCCGCCGGCGCCACGCAATTGCATGAAGTAAAAGACCAGTTCTACGGCGACCGCAGCGGCACGCTGAAAGACCCGTTCGGCAACATGTGGTTCGTCTCCACCCACAAAGAGGACCTCAGCCCAGAGGAAATCCGTGCGCGCGCCGCCAAGATGTTCGGTGGTAGTTGAGGAGCGAGTTGAAAGCGGCGCGACTTTGCTTGAAGCTTGTGGCTCGTAGCTTGGAGCTGCTTCATGCGAATCATCGACAAAACCGCCGCGCAGGTCCGTAGCCTGACCCCGGCCGAAGAGGAACTGCTGCAGGCATTTGCCGCGGGCACCCTTGTTGGCCCCCGCCTGCTGCAGGCCAACCAGTTATTGATGAGGGTGCGCAGCGCCAACCAGTGGCTGGCCTGCGATTGCCGCAAGGATGCCCTGCCGGTACTGAATGTCACCCTCAATGGCAGCACCGGTACCCTGTTTCTCAAGAACAACCCCGGCACCGCCGAGCATGCGCCGGGGTGCCCGTTCACCAAGGACGAGCGCGAGGCGGCCGAGCGCGAGCAAGACCCCGCCCCGCCCGCCGCCTGGCTGCCCCCCGACACCGCGCTGCGCCTGCTGGGTGATTTCCGCAAGGCCAGCGACAGCGCTGGCGGCGCCCCTGACGGCAGCGAGCGCCGGGAGCAGCAGCGTCTGCTGTCGCTGCTGTTGACCTGGATCGAAACCAGTGGCTTGAACCTCTACGCCACGCACCTGAAAAAAGACCTCACCAGCCAGTTTGCCGAACTGCGCAGCGTCGCCAGCCGTTACCCGCTGCTCGAGCGCGTGCCCGCCAGCAACTACCTGGAAACCCGGCTGGACATGAAGCACATGCTGATGCTCAAGGCCCGCCTGCGCGAGGCCACGGTGTTCGGCAACCACCGCCGCCATGGCCTGATGCTCGATTGCATCGACCAGATCAAGGGGCGCAAGGTGTTCAACAATCGCAGCGAGGATGGTTTCGACTTCCAGGGGCATCATCTGTATTGGGGCGGCAGCCGGACGTCCGGGCCGCTGCTGGCACTGGCGCTGTATTCGCCGACCACGGCGGGCAGTCACTTCTACGAACTGATCCACGTCGCCAGCGTGCCGGTGCTGTCACGCGCTCACCTGTTCCCGGTATACCGCGACGAAGAACGTGAGCCGCTCAAAGCGCTGGTGTCGTTGATCGACTGGATGGCCAGCAAGGGTGTCAAGGTGCAGATGCGCCGGCCGGTGATTGGCGGCCAGGTGATGGATGAGCTGGTGCTGACCTCGGATCAGGACCGGGTGCTGTCGGTGTCGCTGCTCGAGCAGCCGGTGGGGCCGGAGCCGGATGCCGAGAACTTCAAGCGGTATGCGGATTTCAAGAGCCTGGAGACCTTCCGCAAGTTTGTGGCCGGGTTCTTCATGCGCGAGCGCTGATCAAGATACGCTGCCTCCCTGTGGCAGCGGCCTCGTGTCGCGATAGGGCTGCAAAGCAGCCCCCGATAATTCACGCAGTCCCGCTAGTGCGCGGTTACCCAAGAAACAACGCGTACGCCGGGTTATCAGTCTCATCCCAATACCGATACCCCATCTCATCCAGCGCCTGCGGCAACCTGGCCTGCTCATCCGCCGGCACTTCCAGCGCGGCAAACACCCGCGCCTCGGCCGCGCCATGGTTGCGGTAATGGAACAGGCTGATGTTCCAGCGCTTGCCCAGCCGCTCCAGGAAACCTAACAGCGCCCCCGGCCGCTCGGGGAACTCGAAGCGCAGTACGCGCTCATCCGCCCCCGGCGCCGCATGCCCGCCCACGGTATGGCGCACATGCAGTTTGGCCAGCTCGTTGTCGGTCAGGTCGAGTACGCTGTAGCCCTGTTCGGCCAGGCTGGCCAGCAACTTTTCACGCGGGTCGTGCAGCGGGTGCGTCTGCACGCCTACGAACAGCCGCGCTTCCTTGCCCGGGTAATAGCGGTAGTTGAACTCGGTGATCTGCCGCTTGCCCAGCGCCTGGCAGAAGGCGCGGAAACTGCCGGGTTGCTCGGGGATGGTCACGGCGATGATCGCCTCACGCTGCTCACCCAGCTCGGCGCGCTCGGCCACATGGCGCAGGCGGTCGAAGTTGACATTGGCGCCGGAATCGATGGCCACCAGGGTCTGGCCCTGCACGCCTTCGCGCGCCACGTACTTCTTGATGCCCGCTACCGCCAGGGCGCCTGAGGGCTCGGTGATGGAGCGGGTATCGTCGTAGATGTCCTTGATCGCCGCGCACAGCTCGTCGCTGCTGACAGTCAACACCTCATCGACAAAGTGCCGGCACAGTTCAAAGCAGTGGGCCCCGACCTGGGCCACTGCCACGCCGTCGGCAAAGGTGCCGACCTGCGGCAGAATCACCCGTTCGCCGGCGGCCATGGCGGCCTGCAGGCAGTTGGAATCTTCCGGCTCGACACCGATCACCTTCACCTCGGGGCGCAGGTACTTCACATAGGCGGCAATCCCCGCCACCAGCCCGCCGCCACCGACCGGCACGAAGATCGCGTCCAGCGCACCCGGCTGCTGACGCAGGATTTCCATGCCTACCGTGCCCTGGCCGGCGATCACATCCGGGTCATCAAACGGCGGCACGAAGGTTGCGCCCTCGCTGTCGGCCAGGGTCAGCGCATGGGCCAGCGCATGCGGGAAACTTTCACCGTGCAGCACCACATGGCCACCCCGCGAACGCACACCTTCGACCTTCAGCGATGGCGTGGTGGTCGGCATCACGATGGTGGCTTTCAGGCCCAGATGCGAAGCCGCCAGGGCCACGCCTTGCGCATGGTTGCCCGCCGACGCGGTAATCACACCGCGCTCGCGCTGGGCCGTGGTCAGCCGCGACAGCCGGGTGTAGGCACCGCGGATCTTGAACGAGAACGTGGGTTGCAGGTCTTCGCGCTTGAGCAGCACCTGGTTGCCGAGGCTGGCAGACAGTGCCGGTGCCGCTTGCAAGGGCGTCTCGATGGCCAGGTCGTACACCGGCGCAGACAAGATGCGCCGCACCTGCTCCGACAACAGTTGCTGCGGGCTGAGCGGGGTACGTGGGCTGACGTTGAGGCTGGTCATCGGTGCAACTCCTTGGCTGTTTTCACGTTGCCCAGGAGTCGAAGAGTAAAAACCCGCCTCCAGGGCGGGTTTGGTGCACGTACGCGCTAGCCCGCCAAACTGATAATGGCGGTAATAATAATGGCGTTCACGTGCAGGAAAGTGTTCATGGGGTGGGAACTTATCCCGCTACGGGCGGGCGTGTCAACACTTGGCCTGCTGGGCAGACAGCGGCACATCGAACACCTTGTCGAAGCCCCACTGGAACACGAAGGCATAGATGAAGAAGAACACGAACAGCGCCAGGTTGGTCAGCAGCGCCGCCCACAGGCTGACATCCAGCCAGTACGCCACCAGCGGCAACAGCAGCACTACCAGCCCGCCTTCGAAGCCCAGCGCGTGCAACAACCGGCGCAGAAAGGTGCGTTCACGTTGTTGCTGGCGGGCTTCCCAGCGCTCGAAGGCCCAGTTGAAGGCCATGTTCCAGCTCATGGCGATGCCCGACATCAGGATCGACAGCACGGCCGATTGCGCCATGCCGGCACCGAACGCCAGCTCCAGCGCCGGCGCCACGCAGGCCACGGCGATAGCCTCGTAGAGGATGGCCTGGACGATCTTGCGGGCCTTGCCTTGCATGGTTGGGTCTCCTGTATGTGCTTGCCATGGCATTTTCATCGTTTTTGAGATCGAGCGCCGCCCGCGCGGCGCATCGCGAAGCGCTTGCCTTGGGATCTTCAGCGCCCTTGAGATCGAGCGCCGCCCGCGCGGCGCATCGCGGGCAAGCCCGCTCCTACATTTGTTGCAACGCGCCGTTCCAGTCAGGCCATGGTTGTCCGCCTTGGCGCATGGCTGAAGACAGGTGGGGCGCCGGCAGCACCAGCCGAAAAATCTCGTCGAGCCACCAAGGCTAGCAACTATGGCCTATCAGGCCATGGCACGTTGCAACAAATGTAGGAGCGGGCTTGCCCGCGATGCGCCGCGCGGGCGGCGCTCGGTCTCAAGGGCGCTGAAGATCCCAAGCCAAGCGCCCCGCGAAGCGCCGCGCGGGCGGCGCTCGATCTGCGCATCCCCTCCAAACCCAAGCCAGGCATCTCCCGAACCTCACACCGATTCCAGCCCCCCACATTGGACAACCCCTCCCTCGACTGCTTGTATCTATCCATTGCAAGCAACCCGAATTCGTACAACTTCGTCCAGGGAATCGTACGAGGAACAAGACGATGGCAAACACCGTCATGATGGTATTCGGTACCCGCCCAGAAGCGATCAAGATGGCCCCTCTGGCCAGGGTATTGCGCGAATGGCCGGACATCGACCTGCATATCTGCTCCACCGGCCAACACCGCGAGATGCTCGAGCAGGTGCTCACCGCTTTTGGCCTGAGCGTCGATCAGGACCTCAAGGTGATGACCCAGAACCAGACCCTCAACGGGCTGGCCCGTGACCTGCTGGACAAGATCGACAAGGCCTTCGAGAAGGTCAACCCGGATATCGTGCTGGTGCACGGCGACACCACCACCAGCTTCATTGCCGGCCTTGCAGCCTTCCACCGGCACATCCCCATCGGCCACGTCGAAGCGGGGTTGCGCACCGGTAACCTGCAGCAACCCTGGCCCGAGGAGGCCAACCGGCGCCTGACCGGGGTGATCGCCGACCTGCACTTCGCCCCCACCCGCAAAGCCCGCGACAACTTGCTGCGTGAAGGCGTGCCGCTGGAGCACATCGAAGTCACCGGCAATACCGTTATCGATGCCCTGCTGTGGATGCGCGAATACCTGGCCCAAACGGCCTGGCACCCCTCGGCCGACTCACCCCTGCACACCCTGCGCGACGACCAGCGCATGGTGCTGATCACTGGCCATCGCAGGGAAAATTTCGGCGCCGGCTTCGAACGCATCTGCCTGGCCCTGGCCGAACTGGCCCTGCGCTACCCCGACGTGCAATTCGTCTACCCCGTGCACCTCAACCCGCAGGTACAGAAGGCCGTCTACGGCCTGCTTTCCGGCCGTGACAACATCCATTTGGTGGCGCCGCAGGATTATCAGCATTTTGTCTGGCTGATGAACCGCGCCCACATCATCCTCACCGACTCCGGCGGCGTGCAGGAAGAAGCCCCCGCACTGGGCAAACCCGTGCTGGTACTGCGCAAGGTGACCGAACGCCCGTCGGTACTCGAAGGCGGCACGGTCAAGCTGGTCGGCACCCAGGCCGAGCGTATCGTCAAGGAAACCAGCCAGCTGCTTGACGATGAACAAGCCTACACGCGCATGGCCCGGGTATTCACACCGTTCGGCGACGGCCACGCCAGCGAGATCATCGCCGAACGCTTGAGCCTCTGGTTCGAGGAAACCACCCGTCAACAGGGTGACGCATGAGCCTGGCTGTCGTCGACTTCCTCACCTATGTGCTGTTCGGCCTGAAGATCCTGGCCATCATCCTTGCCAGCTTGATGTTCCTGCTCGGCCTCGATGACCTGTTCATCGACCTGTGCTACTGGTGCCGCAAGGTGGTGCGGCAAGTGCGCATCTACGACAAGTACGAAAAGGCTGACGAAAAACGCCTGTTCGAAGTGCCGGAAAAACCGCTGGCGATCATGGTCCCGGCCTGGAACGAAGTAGGTGTGGTCGGCGAAATGGCGCGCCTGGCGGCCTCGACCATCGACTACGAGAACTACCAGATCTTTGTCGGCACCTACCCCAACGACCCGCAAACCCAGGCCGACGTCGATGCCGTGTGCCTGCACTACCCCAACGTGCACAAAGTGGTCTGCGCGCGCCCCGGCCCGACCAGCAAGGCCGACTGCCTGAACAACATCATCGATGCCATCCTGCGTTTCCAGGAAGACGCACGCATCGAGTTCGCAGGCTTCATCCTGCACGACGCCGAGGACGTGATCTCGCCCATGGAGTTGCGGCTGTTCAACTACCTGCTGCCGGCCAAGGACATGATCCAGATCCCGGTGTACCCCTATGCGCCGGAATGGAAAGGCTTCACCGCCGGGCACTATGTGGACGAATTCGCCGAAAACCATGGCAAGGACGTGATCGTGCGCGAAGCACTCACCGGCCAGGTGCCCAGCGCAGGCGTCGGCACCTGCTTCAGCCGGCGCGCCATCAGCGCACTGCTCGAAGACGGCGACGGCATCGCCTTCGACGTGCAGAGCCTCACCGAAGACTACGACATCGGTTTTCGCCTGAAGCAAAAAGGCATGAAGTGCATCTTCGCCCGCTATTCGGTGACCGACCCGGCCCTGGCGCTCAAGCACGACTGGCGCTGGGGGATGAGCCGCGAGTTCTCCCAGGTGATCTGCGTGCGCGAGCATTTTCCGCGCGACTGGCAGCACGCCATTCGGCAGAAGTCGCGGTGGATCGTCGGCATCGTGTTCCAGGGCACCAGCAACCTCGGCTGGAGCCGCACGGGCGCACTCAACTACTTCCTCTGGCGGGACCGGCGCGGCCTGTTCGCCTACCTGCTGAGCTTTCTCGTCAACCTGTTGCTGCTGGTGTTGCTGGCCATGTGGCTGGTGACGGTGATCGCGCCGCAGTCCTGGCGTTTCATGTCGATCCTCAGTGACAGCTGGCTGCTCACCACCCTGCTCTGGCTCAACGGCCTGATGCTGATCAACCGGCTGTTCCAGCGCGGCTGGTTCGTTACTCGCTATTACGGCATCGGCGAGGGGCTGCTGTCGGCACCGCGCATGATGTGGAGCAACTTCGTCAATTTCTTCGCCAACCTGCGCGCGCTGCGCCAGGTCATGGAGATGGGCGATTCGCGCCGGGTAGCCTGGGACAAGACCACCCACGAGTTCCCCGCCCTCGCCTCGCCGGCCCGCACGCCACTGGGCCACCGCCTGGTCGAGAAAGGCTACATCAGCGAACAGCAGCTTGAGCAGGCCATCACCAGCCCGGTGCGCCGGCGCCTGGGCCGCGAGCTGTTGCTGCGCGGCTGGCTGACCAGCGAGCAGCTGGTGCAGACCCTGGCCGAGCAACTGGACATGCCTTGGGCGCCGCTCAACCCGTTCAAGCTCGACGCAGAGCTGATCGCCCAACTGCCGCGCCGCCTGGCCACCCATTACGGCGTGCTGCCGGTGGCGCAAGACGGCAGTACGCTGGTGCTGGCCAGCGAGAGCCCGGTCAGCCAGGTGTCGCTGGGGGTGATCAGCCGTCAGCTCAAACGGCCCGTCCGTTGCCGCCTGGCGCCCCAGGGCCGCGTCACCCTGGGGCTGCGCTTGCACTACCCCAGCCCTTGGCAGCATGCCGAAACCCAACAGATGCTCAAGGTGCTCGAACTGCACCAGGACAATGCCGAGCTGATCGAACAGGTCAGCACTCACCAGGTCATGCTCGGTGCCCTGCTGCAGGTGCGCGGCATGGTTCCGCCGACCTTGTTCAACCAGGCACTGATCGACTTCGACCCCGAGCAGCAGAGCCTTGGCGAGCACCTGATCGCGCGCGGCATCATCACCGAGCACGTGCTGCAGCAGGCGCTCGCCGAGCAGGCCAGCGAACAGCAGGCCGCCTTTGACCTGATCAGGGAGGTGGCATGAAGCCGCGTTTCACCCTCACCTTCACCGGCCTGTTGCTGTGCTCCACCGCCCTGCCCACGCTGGCCGCGCCCATGACGGACTTTCAGCGTTTCACCAGCTACCCGTTCATGGAGCGCAGTTACCGCGAAGCGAAAAAGGACAACTGGGCCGAGGTCGAACGCCTGACCCGCCATGTGCTGGGCCGCGTGCCGAACAATGACGAGGCGCGCGCCTTGCTGGTGGAGGCACTGGCCCACCAACGCCGCTACAAAGAGGCACAAGCCCTGGCCGAGCAACTCGATGGCCCCGAGCATGCCGATGCCTTGCTGCAGCTGCGCCTGACCTGGATCGAACAGGACCCACCGCCCGCCAGCCAGGTTGAAAGCTGGCTGGCTACGGCCGACGGCATGCAGCGGGTACGGCTGTGGCAGGCCTACAGCCTGAGCCTGGCCAAGTTCGGCGGTGCCGGCAAAGCCCTGCAATGGCTCAGCCAGTTACCACCCCGTGACGATGGCCAGGTGCTGCGCCTGGCCCGGGCCAATTTCGCCGAACAGTTGCGCAACTGGAAAGAGACCATCGAACAGCTGCAGCCGTTGGCCGAAAAAGGCCAGCTGCCAGTTGAAGACTGGCAGCGCCTGGCCAATGCCTATGTCCAGCAAGTGGATGAAAAGGGCCTGACACGGTTGCTGCAAAGCGCGCCCTCCCCTGAAGTCGCCAACCAGACCCGGCTGGCCATGGCCAACCGAGCCATCGCCGTGGGCCATAACCAGCAGGCGCAACGCTGGCTGCAAACCCTCCCTGCCGAGCAGCTGCAACAGCCCGAACAACGCCAGCAACTGTGGGAACTGGCCCGTGAAGGCGACGATGCGCCGTTGCTGCGGCGCCTGAGCAACGAACTGCAGCGCCCGTGCCTGGAAACGGTCGACTGGCTGTCGCGGCATGACCCGGATGTCGCCCGCGAGCAGTTCAAGGGCTGCCCCGCCGCCAGCGACCCGCGCGCCTACGCCATCCTCAAGCAGCGCCTTTACGGCGACCCCGTGCAACCGCCACAACCGCGCACGGCCGCCGAATGGGAGCAACGCTACCGCCAGAGCGGTAACCTGGCCGCACTTGAACAGGCAACCTTCCTGCTGGTACAGCAGGGCCACAGCGACCGTGCACGAAGCCTTCTTGAGCAGGCCTACGACCGCCGTCAGGGCCGGCTGACGCCCTCGCTGCTGCAGCGCCTGGGCAATTTTTACGCGCGTGACGACGGGCCGCTGGACAGCCAACGGATGCTGGGCCTGATCCCACGCGTCGATACCCAAACACGCGCCCAGCTGCTCGGGCGCCTGGCCGAGGCCGGCCAGTGCGACGCCGTACACCAGGCTGTCCCGGCCAACCCAAGCGAAGCTGGCCAGTATCGGGCCCTGGGCCGTTGCGCCATGCCCGAGCAGCCCGGTGCAGCAGTGGTCTACTACCAGGCCGCTGAACGCCTGGGCGACAGCGGCAACCGCTTACCGCTGGCCTACGCCCTGGAAGCCGCCGGCGACTCCACAGCCGCCCTGCCGATCTGGCGCAGCCTGCCCGACAGCGCCTGGACCGACAACGCCCGCCTGACCGCCGCCGCTGGCGCCTTGCACGCAGGCGACCCACAGGCCGCGCGCCGCTACTGGGACGCCGCTGCGCACAACAGCGCCGACGACTGGGCCTTGGGCGCCGCGATCGCCCAGCGCCAGGGCGACCTGCAGGCAGCGCTTGGCTTCCAGCGTCAGGCCCTGGCGCACAACCCGCGTGCCGACCACTACTACGCAGCCGCCAGCACCGCGCAACTGGCCGGCGACAGCGCCCAGAGCACGGCCTGGCTGGCCGAGGCGCTACGCCTGGCGCCGGACCAGCCCCGCTACCGCGCCGACTACGGCATGCGCCTGGCCGGTTCGCCCGACAAGGCCCAGCGCCGCCAGTCGATCCCTTATCTGCAAAGCGCCACGCGCGATTTTCCGGAGGACTACCGCCTCGGCGAAACCCTCGCTCTGCGTTACGACGAAGCCGAAGACAGCGCCTCTGCCCGCCGCGAGCTGCGCCGGATCATCGACGTGGAGCAGCACCTGGTCGACGGTGACGATGAATATGGCAGCCTCGAAGCGCGCAAGTACCGCCAGCGACGCGCTCACGAAACCCTGTCGCGCCGCGACAGCGTCACCCTGGCCAGCACCTGGTCGCCAGCCGGCACCTCGACCAACGACAAATTCCTCGACACCGGCCAGCGCAGTGGCAGCGCTCGCCGGGCACAGTCGCAGAACGTGCAGTTGGCCATGTGGGACCACGCACTGGGCGACGAGCCCAGCCGCAATGGCAGCACCTTGTCGGTGTACGGCCGCGTGCTTTTCGGCGGCCAGAGCCGCACCGACTACGCGCAAAGCATGGGCACTGGCGTCGGCCTGCGCTACAAGCCGCTGGGCCAGGCCAACCTCAACCTGTATGCCGAGCTGTATCACCAACGCCAGATCGACGCCGAGCATTACAGCGGGCTGAGCCTTGGCGAGCTGCTGAGCCCGGCCAAGGTCGGCGGCAATTGGGGCGATTTGCGCCACAACGCCGAATCGAGCAACGACTTGCTGTTGCGCGCGACGGCCTCATTCCTCGACCAAGGGGATTGGCGTAACGACTGGCGGGTTGACGAGGACGACTGGAACGAGCGCTTTTTGTACCTGGACGCCGCCTGGTGGACCCGCGCCGGCGACCATGCCTGGTTGTCGCGCTACCAGCAGGGGCATGCCTGGAAGCTGCCTGGCACCTCGCCGCAAACCCTGATGCCTTATGGCTTCCTCGAATTTGCCAGCCAGGACCCGAGCAATGACTGGCGCCAGGACGCCCGGGCAGGCGTGGGTGTGCGTTGGCAATGGTGGTTCGACGACGACCGTTACAACGCCTACCGCGGCTCGCTGAAAGTGCGCGCCGAGTACCAGCAGTCGCTGGGTGGCAACCTCTACGAGCGCGCCAACGGCGTGCTGGTGGGCGCGGAGATGACCTTCTGATGCGTACCTTCCTGGCAATCTGCATGCTTGCCCTGTGCCTGCCGGCCATGGCCGACCAGCGGCTGTTCTACCAACCCCTGAACCGCGACGCCGCGGTCAGCCCAGCCCAGTGGCAGCAACTGTGGCGCGCCACCGCAGCGCACGGCGGCAAGACCCTGATCGTGCAGTGGAGCGCCTACGGTGACAGCGATTTCGGCGGCGCCCAGGGCTGGCTGGCCAACAGCCTGCGCGAAGCCCGCGCGCAGGGGTTGGAGCTGGTGCTCGGCTTGTACATGGACCCGGCCTACTACCAGCGCCTCGAAGCGCTCGACGGGGATGGCCTGAACAGCTACTGGAAAGCGCAGCTGGGCCGCTCACTGAGCCACTACCAGCAGGTGCGCAAGGACTGGAACCTGGAGGTAGCCGGCTGGTACCTGCCAATGGAGCTGGACGATCTGCACTTTCGTGACCCCGCACGCCGTGAAGCACTGTACGGCCAGTTGCAGGCGTTCAACCGGCAGCTGGACAAGCCGCTGCACATCAGTGCGTTCAGTGCCGGCACGCTGGCACCGCGGGTCAACGCCGCGTGGCTGGAGCAACTGGTGGGGTTGGGTTTGACTGTGTGGTGGCAGGACGGTGCCGGGACTGGGCGGTTGCCGCCGTTGGTGCGCCAGGGGTACGAACAGGCCCTGCCGTGCCGGGTCGGGGTGGTGCGTGAGGCCTTTCGCCAGGTGAGCACGCCGGGGCAGGCGTTTCGGGCCGAGCCGGCCCCGCCCGGGCTGACGGGTGGGTGCCATGCCGAAGCGGTGTTTGCCCTGCGCTACCGGCCGTGGGCTCGGGGTATCCTGCCGCAGAATTGAGTCGTCTGTTCGGGCCTCATCGCGGGCAAGCCCGCTCCTACAGGTCGACCATCGCCCTTGGGTCAGCAATTATCCCGTAGGAGCGGGCTTGCCCGCGATGAGGCCGGCACTGACAAAGCACTCCTCAACAGGGCCAGATGAATGTTCAAGACCATCGAGGAATACGTGCGCCAGCAGGTGGCCCCTGCCGCCCTGCGCGCCGAATTTCGCCAGCATGAATACGACACCGCTCGACGCTTCTGCCAACTGATCTTCTGCCTCAGCATCGCTGTCTGGCTGCTCTTCGACCTGATGGTCAGCTACCTGGGCAACCAAGGTTTCACCTGGCTTTCAGGCCTGTTCCTGGCCCTGATGTGCAGCCTCACCGTGGTCCTGGGTTTTACCCGCAAGACCCACCACTTCGACGTGCTCAACCTGCTGTTCATAGCCGTCATCACCTTGGGCATGCGCCTGGTCATCGAAGGCATCCCGATCGCCCTTCGCCCGGTCTGGCTGGTGCTCGGCACCTCCACCGTGCTGTACAGCGTCTCGGTGCTGCCGGTACGGCGCTGGTCGTTCTTCTGCGCCATGGCCATCACCTGGGCCATGCTGAACCCGTTCTATGACACCAACATCGACCTGGACGACCTCGAGGCAGCCATGTTGGTGAGCTATGCGGTGTTCCTCAGCGGCCTGGTGATCTACAGCTACCTGCGCATCCGCCAGGCCAAGCTGCACAATTTCTACATGTCCAAGTTGCTGCTGGAACAGGCCTACGTAGATGTGCTCACCGAGATCCCCAACCGCCGCTCGTTCATGGCCAAGGCTCAACGCCAATTGCAGCAGGCACCACCCGGGCAGTGGCTGGCCATGATCGACATCGACAATTTCAAGAAGGTCAACGACCGCTACGGGCATGACGTCGGCGATGAGGTGCTCAAACGCGTGGCCGTGCACATCAAGGCATCGATGGCGGGCCATGAGTTCGCAAGGCTCGGCGGCGAGGAATTTGCGATCTTCCTGCACGGGCTGGATCAGCAAGCCGCCGAGCGCCAGGTTGAATCGTTGTGCAAGCGGGTGCGCGAAGACCTGGGTGCGCACCCGGTGACGATCAGCATAGGGCTGGCCGAGGTGGGCAGCGCAGATACCCTGACCATGGCGCTGGTCAAGGCCGACCAGGCGCTGTACCAGGCCAAGCACACCGGCAAGGACCGCTTCGTGTTGTGGACTAGCCGGCTGGCAGCCGAATCCTGAACTGCGCCCCACCCAGCGCCGACTGCGCCACGGTAAGCGTTCCGCCCTGGCCCTCGATGGCCCTTCTGCTGATCGCCAGGCCCAGGCCGAAGCCGCCGGTATTGCGGTCGCGGCTGCGGTCCAGGCGGTAGAACGGCTGGAAGATCCGCTCGCGCTCCTGCACCGGGATGCCGATGCCGTCGTCCTCGACGGTCAGCAGGCAGGCGCCGTCCGCCTCCAGGCGCAAGCGCAGCAGCAGGCTCTGGTCGCAATAGCGCATGCCGTTGCGCACCAGGTTCTGCACCGCGCGGGCGGTCAGCCGTGGGTCGAGCACGAAGCGCGGCAGATCGCCTTCGGCGCGCACCTCCCACTGGATGCCACGGCTGTCGAGTTCTTCGGCAAAGCCGCCGAGCACGCTGTCGACCAGTTCCAGCAATGACACCTCGACCCGCTCGCGGGCCTGGTCGGCGTTGTACAGCCGGCTGTAGGACAGCAGCTCGAGCACCAGTTCGTCCAGCTCACGCACATGCCCGACCAGCTCCAGCAGGCGCTTGCGGCTGCTGGGCGGCACTTCGTCAAACAACAGCACCAGGCCGAAATCCAGCCGCGTGAGCGGCGTGCGCAGTTCATGGGACACCGCATTGAGCAGCTCGCGCTGCTGGTTGACGTGGCGCTCCAGGTCGCTGGCCATGGTGTCGAATACCCCGGCCAGCTCACCGATGTTCGAATGCGGCGAGATATGCGTGCGCTCGGCCATCTGCCCCTGGCCCAGGCGCCTGGCGGTTTCCTTGAGGCGCTCCAGGTCGCGCCAGTGCGGCCACACCCACAGCAGCAGGCAGCCGAGCATGGCGGCGCCGATCAGCACCGTCACGCCCCACGACAGCACATTGATGTCCAGTGGGTCTGGCGGCGCGTGCAGGCTCACCAGCCAGCCTTGTTCCAGCGGGGCCAGCACGGTTTGGTAGTAACCCCAGTCGCCGATGCGCACTGCGTACAGGCCGTGCTCCAGGCGTGCCTGCTCCTGCGGGCTCAAACCGGCCTGGTCGGTGCGCAGCAGCGTCACCTGCAGCGGCGCGAATGCCTTGGCCAGGTCCTGCTCCACCGCAGGCCACTGCTCGCGCGGGGCCTGGCGGAACTGGCGGACGATCAGCGATTGCACCCCCTTGGCCTGGTCCAGGTTGTAGGCCATGAAGCGGTCATGGAACAGGCCGACGATGGTGTCCGGAATCAACAGCAGCGCACCGGCGTAAGCGACGATGATCAGCAGGTACAGGCGCACCAGAATCTTCAGCATGCGGTATCAGCACTCCCATTCGACGCGGCTGAACAAGTAGCCCTTGCCCCACACGGTCTTGATCTTGCGCGCCTCGCCGGCGCTGTCGTCGAACTTGCGGCGCAGCTTGGAGATGGCCACGTCCACCGAGCGGTCGGTGCCGTTGAACTCGATGCCACGCAATTGCTGGAGAATGCGGTCGCGGCTGAGCACTTCGCCGGCATTGCGGGCCAGCACCACCAGCAGGTTGTACTCGCCGCTGGACAGCTCCACCTCTTCGCCGCGCCAGCTGACCACGCGCTCGGCCAGGTCGATACGCAAACCGCCGACCAGGATCTGCTCGCTGTCCAGGCGCGGCTCGTGCACGCTGCTGCGGCGCAGCAAGGTGCGTACACGTGCCAGCAGCACGCGCGGTTCGCAGGGTTTGGTCACATAATCGTCGGCGCCCATCTCCAGGCCCAGCACCTGGTCGTGGCTATCGTCGCGGGCCGTGAGCATCAGGATCGGCAGGCTTTGTGATTCCTGGCGCAGCAGGCGGCACACCTGCAGGCCGTCGATGCCCGGCAGCATCAGGTCGAGGATGACCAGGTCCGGTTTGTCCTGGCGGAACGCCTCCAGCACATGATCGCCCCGGGCGATCACCCGCACATGGAAGTCATTGCGTTGCAGGTAGCTGGCAATGAGCTCGGACAGGGCACTGTCGTCTTCGACCAGAAGAAGGTTTGGCATAAGCGCTTGGACACAAGGGGAAAGACCGGCAGGATATAGAATCCCGCCCGCAGACAGGATTGTTCTTCACACTTTTTCACACTCGCCCTACACAGCTTAACAGGCGCTCAGGCAACCTCTGCCTTAGCATACGCACGGTCATCATCGGAAGATCCGTATGCCTATCATGTTTACCCATCGCCTGCGCCCTCTGGCGCTTCTGGCACTGCTTACCCTGTCCCTGGCCGGTTGTGGCGACGACGCCGGGCAGGACGAGCAGGCACCCACGCCCCACGTCGGGGTAGAAACCCTGCAGTTGCAGCCGCTGGCGATCAGCACCGAACTGAGCGGGCGCATTCTGGCACCGCGCACGGCCGAAGTGCGTGCGCGGGTCGCCGGCGTGGTGCTCAAGCGTGTTTACCGCGAGGGCAGCGACGTCAAGCAAGGCGACGTGCTGTTCCTCATCGACCCGGCACCGTTCAAAGCCGACCACGACAGCGCCCGGGCCACCCTGGCCAAAGCCCAGGCCAACCTGTACCAGGCGCGCCTGCAGGAACAGCGCTACCGCGAGCTGGTGGATGACAAGGCCGTCAGCCGCCAGGAATACGACAACGCCCGGGCCGCCTTCCTTCAGGCTGACGCCGAAGTGGCCGAGGCCAAGGCTGCACTGGAGCGGGCCCGCCTGAACCTGGGCTACGCCACCGTCACGGCGCCGATCGCCGGGCGCATCGGCCGTGCGCTGGTCACCGAAGGTGCCCTGGTGGGGCAGAACGAGACCACGCCGCTGGCCACCATCCAGCAACTGGACCCGATCCATGCCGACGTCACCCAGTCGACCCGCGAGCTCAACACCCTGCGCCGCGCCTTGCGCGCGGGCGAACTGCAGCAGGCCGGCAACGGCGAGGCGCGTGCCACGTTGATCCAGGATGACGGCAGTGCCTACCCGTTGCCCGGCAAGTTGTTGTTCTCCGACATCAGCGTCGACCCGAGCACCAACCAGATCACCCTGCGCAGCGAGTTCCCCAACCCGGACCTGGACCTGCTGCCCGGCAGCTATGTGCGCGTACGCCTGGAGCAGGCCGTGCAGCCCAAGGGCATCAGCGTGCCGCAGCGCGCCATCCTGCGCGACAGCGCTGGCGTACCGAAGGTGCTGGTGGTCGACGCGCAGGCGCGCATCAGCGAACGCCAGGTGGTCCTCGGCAACGCCCAGGGCGACCGCTGGATCGTCAGCGAAGGCCTTGCAGCCGGTGACCGCGTGGTGGTCGAAGGCCTGCAGCACGTCAAGGCCGGTGACCAGGTGCAGGTCGACGCCAGCCAGAACACCCAGCCCATCGCCCAGCACAACGGCCAATGAGGGCCTGACCCATGCCGCAATTCTTCATCGACCGCCCGGTGTTCGCCTGGGTGGTCGCGTTGTTCATCCTGCTGGCCGGCGCGCTGGCCATCCCGCAGTTGCCGGTGGCCCAGTACCCCAACGTGGCGCCGCCGCAGGTGGAAATCTATGCCGTGTACCCGGGCGCCTCGGCGGCGACCATGGACGAGAGCGTGGTCAGCCTGATCGAGCAGGAGCTCAACGGCGCCGACAACCTGCTGTACTTCGAGTCGCAGAGCAGCCTGGGTAGCGCCACCATCACCGCCACCTTCGAACCGGGTACCCACCCCGATCTGGCCCAGGTCGATGTGCAGAACCGTCTCAAGGTGGTCGAGTCGCGCCTGCCGCGCCCGGTCACCCAGCAGGGCCTGCAGGTGGAAAAGGTCTCCACCGGCTTCCTGCTGCTTGGCACCCTGACGTCCGAGGACGGCACGCTCGACGAAACCGCGCTGTCGGACATTCTGGCGCGCAATGTGATGAACGAAATCCGCCGCCTCAAGGGCGTCGGCAAGGCCCAGCTGTACGGTTCCGAACGGGCCATGCGTATCTGGATCGACCCGGCCAGGCTGATCGGTTTCAACCTGACGCCCAATGACGTGGCCGAAGCCATCGCTGCGCAGAACGCCCAGGTCGCACCCGGCAGCATCGGCGACCTCCCCGCCCGCAGCACCCAGGAGATCACCGCCAACGTGGTGGTCAAGGGCCAGCTCAGCACCCCTGAGGAGTTTGCCGCGATCGTGTTGCGGGCGAACCAGGACGGCTCGACGGTGACCATCGGCGATGTTGCCCGGGTCGAGATCGGCGCCCAGGAGTATCAGTACGGCACGCGCCTGAACGGCAAGCCGGCCAGTGCCTTCAGCGTGCAGCTGGCGCCGGGCGCCAACGCCATGGAAACCGCCACGCTGGTGCGGGCGAAGATGCAGGAGCTGTCGCGCTACTTCCCCGAAGGGGTCAAGTACGACATCCCTTACGACACCTCGCCGTTCGTCAAGGTGTCGATCCAGCAGGTCATCAGTACCCTGTTCGAAGCCATGCTGCTGGTGTTCGCGGTGATGTTCCTGTTCTTGCAGAACCTGCGCTACACGCTGATCCCGACCCTGGTGGTGCCGGTGGCGCTGATGGGCACCTTCGCCGTCATGCTGGCGCTGGGCTTCTCGGTCAACGTGCTGACCCTGTTCGGCATGGTGCTGGCCATCGGCATCCTGGTGGACGACGCCATCGTGGTGGTGGAAAACGTCGAGCGGATCATGGCCGAAGAAGGCCTGCCGCCCAAGGAGGCCACGCGCAAGGCCATGGGCCAGATCAGCGGCGCCATCGTCGGCATCACCCTGGTGCTGGTGGCGGTGTTCCTGCCCATGGCGTTCATGAAGGGTTCGGTGGGCGTCATCTACCAGCAGTTCTCACTGTCGATGGCGGTGTCGATCCTGTTCTCGGCGTTCCTGGCCCTGAGCCTGACGCCGGCCCTGTGCGCTACGCTGCTCAAGCCCCTGGCCAAGGGCGAGCACCACGAGCGCACAGGGTTCTTCGGCTGGTTCAACCGGCGTTTCGAGGCCATGAGCAACGGCTACGAGCGCTGGGTCGTCAATGCACTCAAGCGCAGCGGTCGTTACCTGCTGGTGTACGGCGTGCTACTGGCCGTGCTGGGTTATGGCTTCAGCCAACTGCCCACGGCGTTCCTGCCCACCGAGGACCAGGGCTACACCATCACCGACATTCAGCTGCCGCCGGGTGCCAGCCGCATGCGCACCGAGCAGGTGGCCGCGCAGATCGAGGCGCATAACGCCGAAGAGCCTGGCGTGGGCAACACCACGGTGATCCTCGGGTTCAGCTTCTCGGGCAGTGGGCAGAACGCCGCGCTGACCTTCACCACCCTGAAGGACTGGTCCGAACGCGGCGCCGACGACAGTGCCCAATCGATTGCCGACCGCGCCAGCGCAGCGTTCTCGCAGATCAAGGATGCGGTGGCGTTCTCGGTGCTGCCGCCGCCCATCGACGGCCTGGGTGAATCCACCGGCTTCGAGTTCCGCCTGCAGGACCGCGGCGGCATGGGCCATGCCGCGCTGATGGCCGCCCGTGACGAACTGCTGGCCGGTGCCCGCAAGAGCAAGATACTGGTCAATGTGCGCGAGTCATCGCTGGCCGAAAGCCCGCAGGTGCAGCTGGAGATCGACCGCCGCCAGGCCAACGCGCTGGGCATCTCGTTTGCCGATATCGGCGCGGTGCTGGACACCGCAGTGGGCTCCAACTACGTCAACGACTTCCCCAACCAGGGCCGCATGCAGCGGGTGGTGGTGCAGGCCGAAGGCGACCAGCGCGGCCAGGTCGAGGACTTGCTGAAAATCCACGTGCGCAACAGCAGCGGCAAGATGGTCCCGCTGGCTGCCTTCGTCCAGGCCAAGTGGGTCAGCGGCCCGGTGCAGCTGACCCGCTACAACGGCTACCCGGCGGTGTCGATTTCCGGCGAGCCGGCGGCCGGCTACAGCTCGGGCGACGCCATGGCCGAGGTTGAACGCCTGGTCGCGCAGTTGCCGGCCGGCGCCGGCCTGGAATGGACGGGCCTGTCGCTGCAGGAACGCCTGTCCGGCAGCCAGGCGCCGCTGCTGATGGCGCTGTCGCTGCTGGTGGTGTTCCTGTGCCTGGCGGCGCTGTACGAAAGCTGGTCGATCCCCACCGCCGTGCTGCTGGTGGTGCCGCTTGGCGTGCTGGGTGCGGTGCTGGCGGTAACCCTGCGCGGCATGCCCAACGACGTGTTCTTCAAGGTCGGCCTGATTACCCTGATCGGCCTGTCGGCGAAGAATGCCATCCTTATCATCGAGTTCGCCAAGAGCCTGGTGGACCAGGGTGTGGACGCTGTCGACGCCGCCATCCAGGCTGCCCGCCTGCGCCTGCGGCCGATTGTCATGACTTCGCTGGCGTTCATCCTCGGCGTAGTGCCATTGGCCATCGCCACCGGTGCCAGCTCGGCGAGCCAGCAAGCGATCGGTACCGGGGTAATCGGCGGGATGCTCAGCGCGACCTTGGCGGTGGTGTTCGTGCCGGTGTTCTTTGTGGTGGTGATGCGCCTGGGCGAGCGCCGCCGCAAGCGGGCCGATGGCGACGCGCAAGCTATCGACGCTCAATAAGCCGCCGGTGGGATTGCCCTGTAAGGGCACCCCCGGCCAGCCTGGACAATTGCGCTGCAGCGTGGGAGGGTGCGGTCCTTGCACTTCAGGAATCGACACAATGCCCACCCTGCCCTCCTTTTCTGCATTGATCCTCGCTGGCGGCCGCGGCCAGCGCATGGGCGGCCGTGACAAAGGGTTGGTGCCGTGGGGTGGCGAACCACTTGTGGCGCATGTGCAGCGCGTGGTGCGGGCGCTCAGTGATGACGTGGTGATCTCCTGCAACCGCAACCAGGATCTTTATCGCCGGTTTGCCGATCAGCTGGTATCCGACGCTGAAGTGGGCTTCCCCGGGCCGTTGGCCGGCGTCATTGCCGGGCTGGCAGTGGCGCGGCATGAATGGGTGGTGGTGCTGGCCTGTGATGCGCCATTGATTGACCAGGGGTTGATCGAGGAATTGCTACAGCTGGCGGTGGCCAATGACAGTGCCGCCATGGTGCGCCAGGGTGGGTATTGGCAGCCGATGTTCAGCGTGCTGCCGCGCAGGTTGCTGCCGGTGCTTGAGCAGGCCTGGGCGGCGGGTGAGCGGAGTTTGCAAAAGGCGCTGTTGCTTGAGCCGGTGCAGGGGCTGGAGTGTGCCGAGGATGATCGGCGGTTGAGCAACTTCAATAGCCCCGACCTGCTGCAGGGCTGAGCTAGCGACTGCCTGTACCGGCCCTATCGCCGGCAAGCCGGCTCCCACAAGGTTCTTTTACGCAAGCCTCAGGCGTTGCGCATTACCTGTGGGAGCAGGCTTGCCGGCGATAGAGCCACCGAATGCGACATATCAACCACCAGCCAGCTCCTCGATACTGATCTCGCGCATCCTGAACTTCTGCACCTTGCCCGTCACCGTCATCGGGAACTCGTCGACGAAGCGGAAATGCCGGGGCACCTTGAAATGCGCGATCCGCGCCCTCGCCCACTCGCGCAGTTCCTCCTCAGTGACGAGATGCCCAGGGTGCAGCCGCACCCAGGCGACGATCTCCTCCCCGTACCTGCTGCACGGCACGCCGATCACCTGCACATCGGCGACTGCCGGGTGGGTGAAGAAGAATTCCTCGAGTTCACGCGGGTAAATATTCTCGCCACCGCGGATGATCATGTCCTTGCTGCGCCCGACAATGCGCACATACCCCTGCTCGTCCATCACCGCCAGGTCACCGGTGTGCATCCAGCCTTCATCGTCAATGCTTTCAGCGGTGGCCTTGGGGTTGTTCCAGTAGCCCAGCATCACGCTGTAACCCCGGGTGCACAGCTCGCCGATTTCGCCGCGCGGCACGCTGTTGCCGTCGGCATCGATCACCTTGTTCTCCAGCCGTGGCTGGGTGCGGCCGACGCTGGTGACGCGGCGCTCCAGGTCGTCGTTGGCGCCGGTCTGCAGTGACACCGGGCTGGTTTCGGTCATACCGTAGGCGATCTGCACTTCGGCCATGTGCATCTCGTCGATCACCCGGCGCATCACCTCGATCGGGCAGGTGGCGCCGGCCATGATGCCGGTGCGCAGGCTCGACAGGTCGAAAGCGCTGCGCTGTGGGTGGTCCAGTTCAGCGATGAACATGGTCGGCACGCCATACAGGGCGGTGGCCTTTTCTTCCGCCACGGCGCGTAGCGTGGCCAGCGGGTCGAATGCATCGTTGGGGTAGATCAGGGTGCTGCCGTGGGTCATGCAGCCCAGGTTGGCCATGACCATGCCGAAGCAGTGGTACAGCGGCACCGGGACCACCAGGCGGTCGTGCTCGGTCAGGCCCAGGCTCTCGCCGACCATGTAGCCGTTGTTGAGGATGTTGCTGTGGCTGAGCGTCGCGCCCTTGGGAAAGCCCGTGGTGCCCGAGGTGTACTGGATGTTGATCGGGTCGCCAGGCTGCAACTGTGCCTGGCGCTCGGCCAGCGCTTCGGCGCTGACGGCAGCGGCGCGGGCCTGCAGGTCGTGCCAGGCGAGAAAGCCAGGTGGCGGCGTGACGCCCAGGCTGACGACCCCGCGTAGCGCTGGGAAGCGCTCGCAGTTCAGCGCGCCGGGGTGCCCTTCGGCCAGGCCAGGGACCAGGCCCGACAGCATGGCGTGGTAGTCGGACGACTTGAAGGCATCGGCGCAGATGACCCAGCGGCAGCCCGACTGACCGAGCGCGTAGTCGAGTTCGCTTGCGCGGTAGGCCGGGTTGATGTTGACCAGGATTGCCCCGACCTTGGCGCTGGCGAACTGGGTGATGCACCATTCGGCGCAGTTCGGTGCCCAGATACCGAGCCGGTCGCCGGGTTGGACGCCCAGGGCCATGAGGGCGCGGGCATGCTGGTCGACGGCGTCGGCGAGTTGCCGCCATGTGTAGCGCAGGGCCTGGTGGCGAACCACCAGGGCTTCGCGGTCGGGGAAGCGGGCGACGGTGGTGTCGAAGGCGTCGCCGATGCATTGGGTGAGCAAGGCCTTGCCCTGATCGCCCTGGGAGTAGCTTGGCTGGGTCATGGGTGCGCTCTTGTTGTTTTTGTGGTGCCGAATCGGGCCCTATCGCCGGCAAGCCGGCTCCCACAATGACCGAGGTGTCGCATGGTCCTGTAGGAGCGGGCTTGCCCGCGAAGAAGCCAACACAAAATTACCTGACAAACACCTGCGGCGTGGTGGTCGACATATCGCCACCGGGCAGCTTGATATTCTTCACCTTCTCCAGTGTTTGCGGGTCGAACACCGCCAGGTCATTGAAGGTGCCGCCCAGGTACAACTTGTCGCCCTTCTTGTCGAAGGTCACGCAGTAGTAGGTGTGCTCAAGGTTAGCTGCCTTGATCAGCTTGCGCTCTTTGATGTCATAGCGCGCCAGGCGGTTGAGCACGCCGTAGATCTGGTTCGGGTCCTTCGGCGAACGCAGGCCGGTGAAGTACAGCTCGGTCAGGTCGGCGAACTCCTGGGTGTGGGTCTTGCCGGTCTTGAGGTCCACGCTCAGGTAGCCGTACAGCAGCTCGGCGGTGTTGGGGTCTTGTTTCTCGTCCTTGAACCTGGCGATGGTGTACAGCATCGAGAACTCGTGGCGCGGGCTCTGATGCGGCCAGAAGTACAGCACGTCCGGGGCGCTGTAGCCTTTGCGGTTCCAGTTGCGCAGCGGCAAGGCCACCTCGTACTTGCCGGTGTTCACGTCCATCTTGTAAATGTCGGGGCCGGCGACGAACAGGCTGCCGTCATCGGCGGCGCGCATCAGGTATACCTGGCGTGGCATCGGGAAGGTGCGCACTGGCTTGGCGCCTACTCCGTCGGCGGTGCGGAACACTTCGAGGCGCGGTGGCTTGACCACGTAACGGTCGTTCAAACGCTGGCTGGGGTTGACCGTGGCGTACACCTCTTTGCCGTCCGGGCTGATGGCGAACGAGTACATCGACTTGCCGACTTCGCCTGGCACGCTGGACAGGTTGGCGTGGAAGGTGGTCTTGCAGGTGTCCAGGTCGATACCGTAAATGTCGGCGTAGTGGTTGTTGAGTATGTAGGCGGTACGGTTGTCCGGCGCCATCATCGCGGTGCCCGGGCCGAACGCGTCGGGCAGGCGGCAGCTTTTATACAGCGTGTCGCTGGCCACATCGACCACGTGCAGGTTGTTCGGGTAGTTGGTGGCGATCAGGTATTCGTTGCCGGCCTTCAGGGCAGGCGCGGCGTCATCGGCCTGTACCGCCCAGGCGCAGGCCGTGGCGGCGACGGTGAGCGCGAGCTGCGCGCAGAGTCCAGGTTTCATGCGGTTTCCCCTTGTCATTCTTGTTGGGCCGGTCACTTGTCTTTTGGGAACACGGTGCCGAGGTTGCGCCAGTCGTCCTGCGAGTTGGTCGCCTGGGCGTTCCAGTCCTGGTAGGTGCTCATCATGTCCGGCACCTGGGCTGGCCACCAGCAAGGGTCGGAACAGCCGTACAGGTCGGCCTCCATCGGCTGGCACAGCGAGCTGACCCCGCCAAAGGCGTCCACTTCCCAACCTGGGTCGGTGGTGGCGGTGCAGCCGGCCACTGCGCTCATGGCCATGACTTCTTCGACGCGGTCTTCGGCAGCGGCCTGCTCGAGGATGCGTGCCTTGTTGTTCAGGGGCTTCAAGTGCTTCATGTCAGTGGGCCTTGCGCGGAGTGATATAGCGGTCGATGAAGGCCGGGTTGGCGGCCATGATGCGGCTGTAGACTTCGATGCCGAAGTCGACCCAGTCACGCATCAGTTCGCAATAGTGGTAGGTCGGGTGCTGCGGGTCGCCGTAGCGTGCGTAGCTTTCGTGGTAGCAGCCGCCGGAGCACAAGTTGCGGATGCGGCAGCTGTCGCAGCCGGTGTTGCTGCGGTCCAGGCGCTGGGACAGGAAGTCATTGAGCTGCGCCTGCTTCACGCCCTGGTGCACGTTGCCGAAGGTCGGCAGGCTGGAGCCGGTGAAACGGTGGCACAGGTTCAGTTCGCCCTCGTGGTCCACCGCCAGCATTTTCAGCCCGGCGCCGCACGGCAGGGCTTTCTTGTGGCCTTCGTGGATATCGGTGATCAACTGGTGCAGGTTGGAAAAACCAATGTTGCGGTGATCCAGGGCGGCCTCCAGGTAGCGCCGGCCGAGGGCTTTCATGTTGGCGAAAACCGCGATCAGCTCCTCGCCGGTGAGGTTGAAGTCGGCCATGTCGCCCGAGGTCACCGGGGCGAAGCCCACTTCGGCAAAGCCCAACTCATTGAACAGGTGGTTCCAGATGGTCTCGACGTCGGTGATGCCGCGGGTCAGGGTCACCCGCGCCCCAACCGGGCGGCTGGTGTAGCGCGACAGCAGCAGCTCGGCCTTGCGCCGCACCACGTCATAGGTGCCCTGCCCGCCCACGGTGATGCGGTTGCGGTCGTGCACGGTCTTGGGCCCGTCGATGCTCACCGACAGGCCGAAGCGGTGGGCATTGAGCCAGTCGATGGTGTCTTCGGTGAGCAGCGTGGCATTGGTGGTCATGATGAATTCCACCTGCTTGCCGGCTTCGGCAAAGCGCCGCTCGCAGTAGGCGACCATGTGCTCGATCAACGGCCGGTTGGACAGCGGCTCGCCGCCGAAGAACACCACGCTGTAGCGTTGTTCGTCGGGTGATTCCTTGAGCAGCATCTCGACCGACGCCTCGGCGGTGGCGGTGCTCATCTTCTTGCCAGCCGAGGGTTTGTCCAGGTCTTCCTTGTAGCAGTAGGTGCAGCTCAGGTTGCAGCCGGTATTCACGTTGAGCACGACGGTGTTCAGCGCCGTACGCTCGACTTGCTTGAGGGCGATTTCCGGGGTGAGCGGCGAGCCGTCGCTGACCAGCTCCAGCGCGATCAGCTCGCGCAGGGTGTCCTCGATGTCGTTGCCGGCGAACTGCTGGCCGAGGTGCTGCACCAGCTCCTCGGCGGAGCAGCCTTGCTGGCGCAGGGTGTCGATGATGCCCCCGGTCACCGCGTCGGCGGTGAACAGCGAACTGCTGGGGATATGGAACAGCATGCGGTCGGCATCGACCTGCACTTCGTGCAGGTTGCGCTCGACCAGGTTCAGTAATACGCCCATGGCGACCTCCGATAATCGATCCGTTGGTTGATGCGTCTGGCAGGCCAACCCTTATGGCAGGGGCGGGTTGTTCCAGCGCTGGACGGTGACGATCATGTGGCCCTCGCCGGTCTGGCCGCCGTCAGCCAAGGTAGCGATGACTTTCAGGTTGCCGGCGTTGTTGGTCATCATCTTGCGCGCAGGGTTCGGGCCCGCACCGCCTGGCACGAACACGCCGTCAGCCTGCATCTGGCCAGCAAACTTGACGTCTTCGTCCTCGACCGCACGTTCGTTGAACGGCTCGACCTTCCACGTGGCCGGCAGGTAACCGATGCGCAGCGGCTGGCCGCTGGCATCCTTGCCCCAGGCTTCGGCCTCGAAACGCCCCTGAACCTTCGGTACCGCCGCGCCGTTTTCGCCGATACGAGCGATGGAGAACGCCGGCACGACCTTTACCTCCTCGACCTTGTCGTAAACAGCCAGGTTGACGCCCTTGAGTGCACCGACTGCAACCTCACGCTGGCCAGGTTTGGCATCTGCTGCCGCGCGCGCCTTGACCCGCACCAGGGTCGGGGTCCGCTCCAGCACCTCGGTCACCTCGACACCCGCGCCCAGGTCAGGCTTGCCGCTCAGGTCGCTGCCCACCAGAGTGATCTCACTTTCGCCACCGGCCTTGATGTAGCCAGGCTGTACTGCCAACAGGCGTGGTTTGCCGGCTTTCACCGCGGTGAAGTCCAGCCCGCGCTCGTCGTGTTCGGCCTCGAACATGCGGCCTTTCATCTCGCCGTCCAGGGCCGCGAACACCTGGCGCAAGCTGGCGTCGCCCACCTTGACGTTGCCGCGCCACTCGTAACCGTTGTAGAGGATCGCCGTGCCAGTGCCATTGAATGGCGTGCCGTCGGCATAGGCGCCCTTGACCTCCACCTTGAAGGTATCGCCTTGCTCGGGGCTGACCGTCATCACCCCGCGCACGTCGCCTTTGGCCAGCATGTGGCCGCTGAAGGCCCATTGCCCCGGTAAAGCATCGGCCTTGGGTTTGGCGTTCTGCCAGTCAGCCCAGGCTGTGCTGTCCAGCGGGAAGCGCTTGGCCAGCTCCGGCACCACCTGCTTGAGGGCGATGTCCAGCCAGTCGCGGTCGCGTGCCTGGGCCTGGTATTCCAGCGATGGCCACTGGCTGAGGTGGAAGTTGACCAAATGCTCCCATTCCTGGGCCGGCCGGCGCTGCAGAGCGACACGGGCACCGGAGTGACAACGACCGCAGGTTTCGCCGATGATCGGGTCGAAGTGCTCGACGGTATTGAGCCGGCGTTCCATGGCGTAGCGCACGCCATCGGTTTCGCTGGGCGCCAGGCCTTGCTTGTCGGCCAGGTACTTGACCAAGGTGCGACGGTCGTCATCACTGATCTGCAGGCCGTGCATGATTTGCATGCGGGCGATGCTCATCAGCCAGCCTTCGGGCGTTTTGCGCTGGTGGCTGATGCGGCTGTAGGTATCGTTACCCTCGGGGATATGGCACCCCATGCACTTGTTCTGCAACAGGCTCGGGCCCTGCTCGGCCGCCATGGCCTGGGTGCCCAGCAGTGCGGCGGCGATCAACGCCAGTTTGCCCGCTTGCCGCCGGAGTCGAGTCGTCTTCAAGGTCAGACCTCCACGGTTGTTGTTCTTATGGTTTTCGCACGCTTGGGTACAGCAGGTGTGCATGTGACAGTTGCGATACAGAAACTGTGCCAGATGCTTGAAAATTGTTGTATTTCAGCTTCTTAGCGCATTTAAGGGACCTGCAACCACACCTTGGTGTCGAGTCGGAACGTGCCATTTCGCGACAGGGTGTTTCATGTTGAGACAGGGGCCTGCTGCGCAGGCCATCGCCGGCAAGCCAGCTCCCACAGGTACAGCGGCGTAGGTGATGACTGCACTGTACCTGTGGGAGCCGGCTTGCCGGCGATGAGGCCTTGTAGGCACTGTTTCAATCACCGTCTCACACCGTCTCAATGTGCAACAGCGCAGCTGCGCAATGGCACCCGTGCACCAAGGCAAACCCTAGGCAGTTCAAGCAGTTGCGCCTGCTTGGCCACCTTGGCACGGCCATTGCGCCGGTGCCCGGCACATCCAATGACAAGAGGCACAGCCCCATGCTTTCCGACCTGCCCATCCTGCCCGCCACCCGCGCCTTCCTGGAGCGCAAGCTGAAGATGCGCATCGGCGCCGACTGGCAGGACGCCACCAGCGGCCGTACCCTGGCGTTCCGCAACCCGGCCAGCGGCGACATCCTCGGCGAAGTGCCGGCCGCCGAGCAGCAAGACGTCGACCGCGCCGTGCGCGCCGCGCGCCAGGCCTTCGACGATTCGCCCTGGAGCCGCATGCGCCCACGCGAGCGGCAGAACCTGCTGTGGCGCCTGGCCGACCTGATGGAGCGCGACGCACAGCAACTGGCCGAGCTCGAATGCCTGAACAACGGCAAGAGCGCTGCCGTGGCCAAGGTCATGGACGTACAGTTGGCCATCGACTTCCTGCGCTACATGGCCGGCTGGGCCACCAAGATCGAGGGCAGCACCGTCGAAGCCTCGATGCCGTTGATGCCCAACGACCAGTTCCACGGCTTCGTCCGCCGTGAGGCTGTGGGCGTGGTCGGCGCCATCGTCGCCTGGAACTTCCCACTGCTGTTGGCCTGCTGGAAGCTCGGCCCTGCCCTGGCCACTGGCTGTACCGTGGTGCTCAAGCCCGCCGATGAAACCCCGCTGACCGCGCTCAAGCTCGCCGAACTGGTCGATGAAGCCGGTTACCCGGCCGGGGTGCTCAACGTGATCACCGGCACCGGCCTGAACGCCGGCGCGGCGCTAAGCCGCCACCCAGGCGTCGACAAGCTGACCTTCACTGGCTCGACCGAAGTCGGCAAGCTGATCGGCAAGGCCGCCATGGACAACATGACCCGCGTCACCCTGGAGCTCGGCGGCAAGTCGCCGACCATCGTCATGCCCGACGCCAACCTGCAGGAAGCCGCCGCCGGCGCCGCCACGGCGATCTTCTTCAACCAGGGCCAGGTGTGCTGCGCGGGTTCGCGCCTGTACGTGCACCGCAAGCACTTCGACAACGTGGTGGCGGATATCGCCGGCATCGCCAACGGCATGAAGCTCGGCAATGGCCTGGACCCGACCGTGCAGATGGGCCCGCTGATCTCGGCCAAGCAGCAGGACCGGGTCACCGGCTACATCGAACTGGGCCGCGAGCTGGGCGCGACCATCGCCTGCGGTGGCGAGGGGTTCGGCCCGGGTTATTTCGTCAAGCCGACGGTGATCGTCGACGTCGACCAACGCCATCGCCTGGTGCAAGAGGAAATCTTCGGGCCGGTGCTGGTGGCGATGCCGTTCGATAGCCTGGACGAGGTGCTCGGCATGGCCAACGACAACCCTTACGGTCTGGGCGCCAGCATCTGGTCCAACGACCTGGCCGCCGTGCACCGGATGATCCCGCGCATCAAATCGGGCTCGGTGTGGGTCAACTGCCACAGCGCCCTGGACCCGGCGCTGCCGTTTGGTGGCTACAAGATGTCGGGCGTCGGCCGCGAGATGGGTGCGGCGGCGATCGAGCATTACACCGAATTGAAATCGGTGCTGATCAAGCTCTGATCGACATCTGCACCGGCCTTATCGCCGGCAAGCCGGCTCCCACAGAAGCACCACAGGCTTGAGACCCGCGCGGTCTCTGTGGGAGCCGGCTTGCCGGCGAAAGGGCCTGGCCAGGAAAAACAAATACAACAACAAAAAACATGGAGTCCACCATGATGCACACACTCGCCTGCACGTTGGCACTGATCGTCATCGCCCCCCTGACCCAGGCCCACGAGCTCTACAACCACAACGGCACCACCCTCAACGCCGACCTCGAAGCCCTGTTCGGTGCCTTCAACAGCGACGAAAGCTACAACCAGGCCGGCAACCGCCAGCCAGGCAGCAGCAACTGGCGCGAGGGCTATGTGAAATACGGCCTGAGCGGCAGCCAGGCCCTGGCCGAAAGCGGCGCCCTGTACGCTGCCTTCAACCTGCTCAGCTCGGCCACCTGGGGCGATGGCGATGCCGCCGGCCTGACCCTCGGCGACGAGCGCCGCACGGCCATCGAAGACCTGTACCTGGGCTGGCGTTCGGCCAATCTGTTCCCTGCCCTGGGCGAAGACGGTGTCGATCTATCAGGCGGCCGTCAGGTGGTGACCCTGGGTGACGGCTTTCTGATCCAGGGCGACCCGGTCAACCTGGGCAAGGTAGACCTGGGCGCCAACTTCGACCGCGGCGGTGCCTACTACCTGGCCGCGCGCAAGGCCTTCGACCGCACCGCCGTGCTGCGCCTGGGCGGCAAGGACGGTTGGCGTGGCGATATGATGTGGCTGAAATCCGACAACCATTACCAGGCCGACACTTCGCTGGCGGTGGCCAACCTCGAGCATGTCGCAGACGCCGGCACCGTCGGCGTCAGCTGGATACGCGGCCTCGACGTCGACCCGCGCTATGCGCAGATCATGGGCCTGGAGCATCGTGATGGCATGGACACGGTCAGCCTGCGCGGGCGCGGCAACCTCGGGGTGAAGGACCTGGAGCTGGCGGGCGAATACGTCACTCAGGACCGCACGGGCGGTAGTGAGAATGCGTGGTACCTGGAGGCTGACTGGACTTTCTCGGCGCTGCCTTGGGCGCCCACTGCCAGCTACCGCTACAGCCGCTTTTCGGAACACTTCGACCCGCTGTTCTATGGCCTGAGCCGCGGCTACGGGACCTGGTTCCAGGGTGAGGTGGCAGCCAACTATGCCGGGCCGTTCAACAAGAACAGCCAGGTGCACCACGTAGCGCTCAAAGGCAAGCCGCTGGACAACCTGACGGTGGGGGCACTGTACTTCGACTTCGATACGCTCGACACCGACCAGGGCAACCTGGGGGGGCGTGAACTGGACCTGTATGTGGAATGGATGGTCAACGAGCACCTGCTGATCAGCCCGCTGGTGGGGTTCTACAAGCCAGAGCGCAGTGCGGTGAATGGCGGTACCCAGATGGGCAGCCGGGATACCGGGACCTATATGCAGTTGGTAGTCGGGACCTTCTTCTGACCAATTGGGCTGCTTTGCAGCCCATCGCCGGCAAGCCAGCTCCTACAGGGCCAGCGCAGATCTCAAGACCGGTGATGAGCCTGTAGGAGCTGGCTTGCCGGCGATGGGCCGCACAGCGGCCCCAAATGCTCAAGCCCTGCCCTGCTCTGCCAGCCACCGCCGCAGCATCATCTGTTGCCCTGCGGAGTGACCGCTCATGACCTCGTCCAACGCCTGCCCCGCCAGTACCGCCCGCACCACCGGCGCCAGCTCCACACCTTGCAAATGCCAAACCCCCAACGGCTGATCCCCTGTGACCACCACCTCAGCCTCATCCACAAAGCCCTCACGCAACACCGGCCTGCGCGCTACCCGCACTGACTGCCAATCGGCCGCCACATGCAACGCCTGTGCATCGGGCCAACCCCGGCGCCGCGCCCAGAACGGCTGCTCCATGCGTGTCTGCTCCTGCCCGTAGAAATCCCGCCCGATCCGGGCAAAGCGCATGAACAACTGCTCGACCCGCTGCTGATGAAATTGCCGCGCCAGCGCAGCCCGCTCGGGCCGGCGCAACAGGGTGTTGATCACCACAGGCGCCTGCAGCGCCGACGACAGCGACTGGAAAATCCCGTTCCCCGACAGTGGGTCAACCGCCATCGCAGCATCCCCCACCCGTATCCAGTCATCCCCTACGCAGGCGCCGGCAAGAATCGCGGTGCTGCTGCGCGCATGCACCTGTGCAGGTTCCATCGCCTGCGCCCCGAACAACTCGGCCACCAGCGCCGAGCCACGGCGCCGTGTGGCGCAGTAATCCGGCAGAGCTGCCTTGCCCGGTACCCCTTGGGCGTCCAGGGTAATTTGCCAATAGCAACGGCCATCGGCCAACATGGCCATCCAGGCCCAGCCGTCGTCCAAGCTTTCCACCGCCGAAGCCGGTGCGCAAGGGGCGTCGTGCCACAGGTTCAGCAAACTGACCGTCTCTGGCCCGCGCAAGCGGTCAACCGCCAACGGCGCCTGACGCCCGCGTGCTTCAACCAGAAAATCGGCCTGCAACACCTGCCCATCGTCCAGGCGTACCTGGTGAGCTTCGGCACGCAGCACCTCACGGATGCGCCCTTCGACCAGCGTCACCCCGGCCCGCACAAGGTCATCCCGCAAGGCGCGGTCGAAGCGTTGCCGGTCGAGCAGAAACTCCTGGTTCATCTGCAAGTGCTCGCCATTCCAGCGCACCTGCCGGGTCGCCGGCATCGCCGCCTCGCTCAAGGCGCCGCCCAGGCCGGCATGGCGCAGCCCTTCCAGAACCCGCTGCGAGACGCCCTCCACCGCCGCAAAACGGCGCCAGTCGGAGACCACCGTGACCGGGTAGCCCAGCCGACGCAGGCCGATTGCCGTGGCGGCACCGGCCGGGCCGGCGCCCAATACCAGAATGCGCGGTTCAGGCATCGCGCGCCCCCCGCCGCTCGGGGCCGACAAAGGCTGCATGCGCTTGCAGCCACGCCACAACCTGGTCCCGCTCAAGATCAGGCTGTTGTTGCAACAGTGCAGCGATCCGCCCGGTTACCGCTGCACAACCGAGGCTGGCGCCGGCCATGCCGCGCTCGCCGACGTAACCGCCGAAGTCGGCCTGGGCGCTGTTCAGCCACGACCACTGCCCCGGCGCGCAGCGAGCATCGCCGGTGATACGGATAACGCCTGGGTAAGCGGCCGGGTACACTGCGCTGCCCTGCGCCGGGCTCGATGCACAAAGCAGCACACCAGCAGCCTGCACCTCGGCGCAGGCCTGGCGCAGTACCGGCCGATCCTGCTGCAGCCCAAGGCTCAGGTTGATCAGCGTGGCGCCCTGCTCTGCCAACCACAGCAATGCGCCGGCTACCTGCAAGGCGCTGGTGCTCGCCTGCTCGGCAAACACTTGGGCTACCAGCAGCGGCACCTGGCCTGCCTGGGCCTGCAGGCGGGCTAACACCGCGCTGCCATGGCCAAGCCGGTCGGGCTGCGGCTCGCCGTCACGCAGCACGCCGTCCTCCAACCAGAACCGCCGCGCCGCACACAGGCCCAAGGCCTGTGCCGGGGAGCACCCGCTGTCGATCACCCCGACCTGCACGTCATGGGCCATGCTTGATGGCCTCCTTGGGCAACACGCGCAGTTGCCCGCCCAGCAACTGCAAGTGCAGGTCGGCATCGGCCAAGGTCGAGGCGCGGTGGCTGATAAGAATGCGGGTGCGCCCGGCGAACAGCTGGTCGATGGCGGCAATCACCTCACGCTCGGTCGCTTCGTCCACCGCTGAAGTGGCTTCGTCCAGCACCAGGATCGACGGGGCCTGCAGCACGGCGCGGGCGATGGCGATGCGCTGTTTCTGCCCCCCGGAGAGTTGCTGGCCGCGCTCGCCGAGCAGGCCATCCAGGCCCAGCGGCAGGCTGTCGACCAGGGTTTCGAGGTGCGCCAGGCGCACCACCCGCTCAAGCTCCGCGCGGCTGGCCTGCGGCGCACCGTAGGCAAGGTTCTGCGCCAAGGTGCCACGGAACAGCACGATATCCTGGCTGACCACGGCGATGCGCTGGCGCAATGCTGCAAGGTTCAGGTCCCGCAGGTCGGCGCCGTCCAGCAGAATGCGCCCAGCATCGGGGTCGTAGAAACGCTGCAGCAGGTCGATCAACGTCGATTTCCCGACACCGGATGCGCCACTGATAGCCACTTTGAGGCCGCCCGGCACGCAGGCATGCACGCCGTCCAGCACCGCACCCTGGCGCCCATCGTGGGCGAAGTGCACGCCTTCCAGGCGCAATTCGCCTGGGCCTTGGGGCATCGGCCGGGGCGTATCCGCCTCGCGCACGGCCACGGCCTCCTGCTTCAGCTCCATCACCCGGCCCAGGCTCACGGCCATGCGCTGCACCGCCACATACAGGCCCAACAGGCTCTGCACCGGCCCCACGGCCATGCCCATGTAGGTAGAGAACGCAATCAGCGCGCCCAGTTGCCAGGTACCCTCGATAACCCACCAGCCACCGACCAGAAACGCGCAGGCGCGGCACCACGACGTCAGGGTACCGGGTATCGCCTGGGTGAAAAACTCGGTGACCTGCACCTTGAGCAACTGGCGCATGTACCCCTGACCCAGCTGGTCCAGGCGCCCGGCCTCGCGGCCTTGCTGGCCGGACGCCTGGATGAATTTCATCGCCGGCAGCGTTTCGACCAGGAACGACGACACATCAGCCGAGCGTTCGCGCAGGTTGCGCACTTCGCGCTCTACCTTGCGCCGCATCCAGCGCAGCCATAGCACCTCGATCGGGACCAGCAGCGCCAGCAGCAGCGACAGCTGCCAGGACAGCATCAGCATCAGCGCCACTGCGCCTACCAGGCCAATGACCGCCGACACCGCCGAGAACAGCGAGTCCACGGCAAAGCGCTGGATTTCCGCCACATCGCCATCCAGCCTGGACAGGATGTCGCCGGTACGCCGGCGCCCGTAGAAGGTTGGCGACAGCTGCTGCAAGTGGCGATACAGGTCATCGCGCAGGGCAAACAGAATGCGCCCGGACAACCGCGTGTGCAGGTAGCGGTTGACGCCAGCCAGCACGGTGCCGAGCAGCCCGGCGACGATCATGATCGCGGCCACGTGCCAGAGGGTCTGGTAATCCTTGGCCAGCAGGCCTTCGTCGATCAGGGTCTTGACCAGCCAGGGTTGCGCCAGCGCCAACAGCGAGGCGCCCAGGGAAAGGCCCAGCAACACACCGATGGCGTGGCGCTGCGGGCGGACGAAACCATACAGCCAGGCCAACGCCTGGCGCATGAGCGCGGGGTCGCTGGTCTCTACCAGCCTTGCGAACAGGTTACCCATATCAACCGCGCAACTGCTTGAGCTTGCGGTACAACGTGGCGCGGCTGATGCCCAGGGCCTCGGCCGCAGCCGAGACATTGCCCTGATGCCGGGCCAACGCTTCGCGAATCAGCTCCAGCTCGTTGTCCCTCAAGCTGCCGGACGGTGCAGCGCCGCTGGCCAGCTCGTCGAGCAGGCAATCGGTCAGGTGCTCGAGGGTAAGCTGCTGTTCACCGTCTTCACGCATGGCCAGTGCGGTGCGCACGACCATCTCCAGCTGGCGGATGTTGCCCGGCCAGTCGAAGCCCTGGAGCAGCGCAGCCAGGGCCGGGTCGAGGCTTACGCCCTTGGCGCCGGCCTTGTCCAGCAGGCCCTGGACGAGGCTCGCCAGGTCGTCACGTTCACGCAGTGCCGGCAAGCGCAGCGAAACGCCGTTGACGCGGTAGTACAGGTCTTCACGAAAATGCTGTTCGTGCACCAGCCGCTTGAGGTCGCGGTGGGTGGCGCAAATCAGCGCCACGTCGATTTCCTGCTCGTCGGCTGCGCCCAGCGGCGCCACCCGGCGCTCCTGCAACACCCGCAGCAGGCGCGCCTGCAAGGCCAACGGCATGTCGCCGATCTCGTCGAGGAACAGCGTGCCGCCGTGGGCCTGCATCAACCGCCCGACCATGCCGCCACGGCGCGAGCCGGTGAAGGCACCCTCGCGGTAGCCGAACAGCTCGGACTCGATCAGCCCCTCCGGGATGGCAGCGCAGTTTACCGCCACGAAGGGTTTGTCGGCCCGTGGGCTGGCCTGGTGCAAGGCGCGCGCCACCACCTCCTTGCCGGTACCGGTCTCGCCCAGCAGCAGCACCGGCAGGCCACTGGCCAGGCCCTGGCGGGCCATGCGCAGGTTGCGCGCCAGGCGTGCATCGCCCCCGGCCAGGGCGTCCAGCGCCGGCGATTTGTTGGCCAGCGCCGGTTTGCTCGGTGCCACGCTGCTGGTCAGCTGGCTATGGCGTGGCAGCTGCAGCGCGCGGAAGAAGAACTCGCCCTTGGCAGTCTGCACGCTGCTGACGCCGCCCTGCCACAGGCGTGCGATGAACGCTGGCGAGCGTTCGCCGAGCAGGTCGCTGCTGCGCCGCCCGATCAGGCCCTGGCGCGGTACCTGCAACAGTTGGCAGGCGTTGTCGTTGGCCGCCAGCACTTCACCGTCCAGGCTCAGCGCCAGCAAGCCGTGCCATGCGCTGTTGAGGTACTGCGTGCGGCTGTGGAAGGCCAGCACCAGCTGCTCGGGGTGGCACAGGCCGAACAGCCGGCTTTCGATATTGCCGGCAGCCAGCATCAGCATCGACAGGCTGTCTTGCGGCTGGGCCATGTTGCCTTCGCGGGTGATGTCGAGCACCCCGATCACCTCGCCGTTCGGGTCGCGCAGCGGCACCGAGGTGCAAGCGAACGGGCTGAGCCGGTCCAGGTAGTGCTCGCCGCAGTTGATCAGAGTCGGCCGGCCTTCCACCACCGCCGTGCCGATGGCGTTGGTGCCGCGCAGCGATTCGCTCCAGCAACTGCCGGGGTGCAGGTCGCGCAGGCCTTCGCGTTCGAGTACGTGGGTTTGCCCTTCGATGGCCAGCACGTTGGCCTGGGCGTCGCCGAGGATGATGATGCCGGCCTTGCCCTGGCGCGCCACCAGATAATCCAGCTCGGGGGTCACCGCGTCGACCAGCAGCCGGTTGTGGTCCAGCAACGCGCGCAGGTCGAGGCCCTGCTGCAGGCCCAGGCCGACCTGCTCGCCTTGCAGGCAATTCAGGCCATGGCCCAGGCTGCGGCGCCAGGAGGCGTCGATTTCGTCGCGCAGCATGCCTGACGGCAGCTCGCCTTCGCGGGCCAGCTTGAGACGGGCCTGGCGGGCTTCATGGAGTGGGTCTTGGGCGGTTGGTTGTTGTTGTCGCGCCATTTTTTGCTCCGGCTGTGCCTCTTCACGGTGAGGGCAACGGGCTTGGGAATTTTTTTGCAGTGTGCGGGAGATTTTTCTGGGCGTCATCAGGGAGATTGCGGGGGGGGTTGGAGTGCATGCCTTTGGGTTTTGCAGTGCTTTTGAGATCGAGCGCCGCCCGCGGGGCGCATCGCGAAGCGCTTGCCTTGGGATCTTCAGCGCCCTCGAGATCGAGCGCCGCCCGCGCGGCGCATCGCGGGCAAGCCCGCTCCTACATTTGTTGCAACGTGCCATGGCCTGATAGGCCATAGTTGTTAGCCTTGGTGGCTCGACGAGATCTTTCGGCTGGCACTGCTGCCGCCTCACCTGTCTTGAGCCATGCGCCAAGGCGGACAACCATGGCCTGACTGGAACGGCGCGTTGCAACAAATGTCGGAGCGGGCTTGCCCGCGATGCGCCGCGCGGGCGGCGCTCGATCTCAACAGCGCTGAAAATCTCAAGGCAAGCGCTTCGCGGGCGGCGCTCGATCTACGCCGCACCGCAAACCCCAAGCCCTACCCCCAGCCCCACCACCATTCCCACCCCCCAACCCTGGGGAACACCCCCCAAATTCAACCTGCACAAAAACACCCGCCCAAACCCCAACCCCCCGCCCCACAAGCCCTCCAGCCCATTTCCAGGCACTTGGCACGGCAGTTGCCGCTCCCCTGCCAGACGCCCCAAGTCCATGGGCCCGTTTGCAGGAGGAATAGACTCATGCACCGACCGATACCCAACCCGCTGGCCGTGGCGATTTTCGCCAGCATGCTCCAGCTCCCGGCGCAGGCTGCGCTGTTTGCCGTCGACACCGGTCCCTACAACCCCGCCAACGGCGGCTTTGCCGCCTGGTATCAGGACACCCACGGGCGAACCCTGGACCTGTGCCTGACCAAGGCAGTCAGCTCACGTGTCGCCGGCGCCCCTGGGGCCCCGAGCTACATGTGCACCCTGCTGCCAACACCGGGCGTATTCGATGACACCCAACCCATCGTCTTCCCCAGCAACTTCCCCGACGAGGCCTTCTGGTTCACTGCCGACGCTGCCATCGTCGACGCCGCCCGCGGCATCGACCTCAGCTACGGCACGGCAATCGAAGCGGCCTTCGCCGCCGAAGAGCCGGTAGAAGGCGATCAGGTGAGCTTCGCCCGGGTGCGCATCCGGGTCGATGTGCCCACTGCGGGCACCTACGTGATCACCCACCCGTACGGCGTCGAAGTGTTCGACGTACCCGCCGCAGGCCGGCGGGCAATCAACATGACCCGCGACATCGGCATCGCCGGCGCCGGCGATTTCAGCGGCGCGCTCAAGGGTGATGTCGGGCCGTTCCTGCGCAGCGTCAACGGCCCTTACACCGAGGGCAGCGAACGTTTCATCGGCGACCCCAACCTGGAAGAGCGCGTCACCGGCAGCCCGTTCAATACCAACTTCGTGCGCATCGAAGGCCCTGGCGGCATCGACCTGCGTACCGAGCTGTTCTCGATTTCGGGCAAGCTTTCCGATGTGGCCAGGCCGACCCCGTTGATGCCACTGCGCAGCACCTACTCACGGCATACCGAAAACGGCGACCTGCGTGCCCAGCAGGATGTGTTCGTGATGGCCCCGCCACCGCCGGCTGCCGTCACCCTGACCAGCCAGACGCCCAACCTGAACCTGACCGAAGCCAACGGTACCGGCGCCTGGTATGCCCAGTCGGTGCTCAACCCGATCGTCCCGGCCACGTTGGTGCTGAGCGCCGACAACAGTGTGGCGATCCCTACCAGCAGCCCGGCCACCGCCAACCTGCCACTTACCGACCTGGTGACCATCACCCGCGCCGAATTCAGCCTGGCCAGCGGCCAGCTGACCCTGGTGGCAAGCACCAGTGACGAGACCAGCCCGCCGGTGCTTTCGGCGCGAACCGGCAACGGCACCTTCATCGGCAACCTGGCGGGTAACGGTGCGGTGAAGACGCTAAGCACCTCCCTCTCGCCCATCCCGCCGGCCAAGGTGCAGGTCACCAGCGCCAATGGCGGTAGCGACAGCGAAGACGTGGTGCTGGTGCCATGAACAGACAAAGGCTCCGCCTTCAAGGAGGCAGCATGAACACTTGGCAACGCCGCGCGCTGTTGGCCGCCGGTTTCTCCCTCACTGTCAGCAGCGCGGCCTGGGCCGCACTGTCCGATGTCGACCCGGGCCCCTACACCTTCGCCACGGGTGGTTACCCGATGTGGTACAAGGACGCCAACAACCTGTCCCTGGAGCTGTGCCAGTCGCGCGCCACCAGCACCCGAGCGCCTGGCGCACCGGGTGCACCGGCGTACATGTGCACCTTGCTGCCAGAGCCGGGCGTGTATGACGACGCCCTGCCGCTGGTGTTCCCCGACAACTGGCCACCGGAGATGTTCTGGTTCCTGGCCGAAACCGAGATCCCGCAGGTAGGCAACAGCGGCTACGAGCTGGAAGTCTATGTGGCGGGGCTGGAAGCCGCTTTCGCGGCGGAAAACCCGGTAGACGGCGACCAGCAGAGCTTTGCCCGTATCCGTATCCGCGCCTCGGTGCCCCGTACCGGTACCTACACCATTACCCACCCCTATGGTGTGGAAACGGTCAACGTGACCACAGCCGGTCGCCGGGCGATCAACATCACCCGCGACATCGGCATCGGCGCCCCCGGCAACTTCACCGGCGCGCTCAACGGCAACCTCGGCCCATGGCTGCGTGGCGCCGGCGGGCCCTATACCGAGGTCAACCCGGACACCGGCGCCAGCGAGACCTTCGTCGGCGACCCGAACCTCACCGAAGCGGTCACCGGCAGCCCGTTCAACACCAACTTCGTACGCATCGAAGGCCCACCCGGGGCTATCCAGACCAACGTGTTCACGGTGTCGGGCAAGGTGCTCGACCAACGTGCGCAAACCCCGGTAACCCTGGAACGGGCCACGTACTCGCGCAACGGCACCGGCACCCGCGTCGAGGTCTTCGCCAAGGCCCCCAACGACGCCAGCGTGTGCCTGCGCAATGGCCTGGCGCTGGTGGGCACACCGCCCTCGCCTTGCCAGTTCAGCCTGCTTGCGGATAACAACGGCCTGTTCTTCAGCCAGCAGCTCAGCCAGGTCGCACCGCCACCGGTGGTGGTGATCACCGCCAGCACGACGGCCGGCGGCACCCGCCCGACCGCGTTGTCGAGCAAGTTGAGCGACGTGGTCAAGGTGAACACCGCACGCTACGACTGGGCCAACAAGCGCCTGGTGATCGAAGCGCGCTCCAGCGACGAAGTGGTGATCCCCGACCTGGTCGCTCAAGGCTATGGTCGGCTGTCCAAGTCCGGCACCGTGCAAAGCCTGACGGTCAACGACCTGGCTCAACCACCGGCTAGCGTTACCATCAAATCCGCCCATGGCGGCAGCGATGTGGAACCCGTGATCGTGGTCGGCAACGCGCCGGTCGAAGCCGCCAACCAGCCGCCGCTGGCCCAGGCCGACACCGGCAGCACCAGCGTCGGCGTGCCACTGACCCTCAACCTGCTGCAGAACGACAGCGACCCCGACGGCAACGTGCCGCTGGCCATCAGTGACCTCACTCAACCGGGTACGGGCCTGGGCGGCGTCGTGCTCAACGGCACTACCTCGGTCACCTACACCCCGCCAGCGGGCGCCACGCAACCTTTGGTGGCCACCTTCAGCTATCGGGCGGTGGACGCCAAAGGGCTTAAGTCGACACCGGCTACCGTGACCGTCAACGTGGCACCCAACCGGCCGCCAACCGTCGCTGCCCAAACCGTCGCGACACTGGGTGTACCGCTGACCATCAACGTGCTGGCAGGCGCCGCCGACCCTGAAGGCAACAACCCGCTGGTGGTCGCTGCCGTTACGCAGCCCGCTGCCGGTCGCGGCACGGTCAGCACCGACGGCAGCACGGTCACCTACACCCCACCGGCCACGGTCACTGCGGCGTTCAGCACCACGTTCACCTTCCAGGTACGTGACGCGCTCGGCGCGCTGTCCAACCCCGGCACCGTCACCGTCAACGTGTCACCACGCCCCGCCGCCGAGACCTTCGCGATCACCGCAGCGACCGTTCAGGCACGCTCCAACAACCGCTTCAACTGGGACATCAGCGGTACGTCCTCGGTGACCACCGGCAACACCATCACCGTGCGTGTGACCACCACCACCGGCGTGCAGACCCTCGGCACCACCACGGTACCGCTGACCGGCCGCTGGCGCCTGGTTGTCAGCAACAGCACCACGGTGATCCCAACGGCCAACCCGACGGTGACCGTGACCAGCAGCCAAGGCACCACGCGCACCAGCAACGTGACTGTGCAGTAAGGCCAGGAGAACGCCATGAAACGCCTGTACCCATTGCTGTTGTACCTGGCCGTCGCCGGCCAGGCCCAGGCCGACGACCTGATGGACAACGCCGACCTTGCCGCCGGCAACGACCTCGGTGACCCGGTGATCATCCGCCTGCTGCCGGCCGGTGCTGGCCAAGTAGCGGTGATCGAGCAGCAGGGGGCGGGCAACCGCGCCGCCCTCGACCAGAACGGCCAGGCCCTGCTGGGCCGCATCGTCCAGGCCGGGGGCGCGCAGGAGGCGTACATCCTGCAAGAAGGGAGTGACCTGATGGCCAGCATCAGCCAACAGGGAAATGGCAACAGCGCGTCGATCCGCCAGAGCGGCACCAGCAACAGCGCCAGCATCGAGCAGATCGGCAACGACAACAGCGCCAGCATCGTGCAAGCCGGCTCGGGCCTGAGCAGTTCCGTGACCCAGGCCGGCAATGGCCAGCATGTGCAGATCACCCAATACCGATAGACCTGGAGGCACCACCATGTTCAAGCTCGCTCCGTTAAGCGCCGCTATCGTCCTGGCCCTCGCCGGCCAGGTCATGGCGGACGACAGCACCTCGACCCAGTCGCAGACCGGTAACCAAAACGTCGCCGAAGTCAAACAGACCGTCGCGCCCTTCGCCGCAGCCACCCAGACCCAGTCCGGCAAGGGCCATAACCACCTGGCGGTGCAGGACACCAGCACCAGCTACATCGACCAGAGCGCCACGGGCTCGTACAACGCCGGCTACGGTGAGCAACTGATCGAAAACGCCAGCCAGATCACCCAGCAGGCCGCCGGCACCTACAACGACGCCTTCGCCAGCCAGTCGTTGGGCGAAAACAATGAGGCGCTGCAAGTGCAGCAAGGCGCAGAGAACCGTTCGACGGTGTGGCAGGACAGCCAACTGGGGAGCCAGGCCACCACCCGCCAAAGCGGCCAGCGCAACGAAGCGTTCGTCGAGCAACTGTTCGGCGGCAGCAACAACAAAAGTTTGGTTAACCAGGACGGCCAGGACAACTACGCCGCGGCCGAGCACCTGACGCACAACGACGGCAACATCCAGATCTACCAGCAAGGCAAGCAGAACTGGGCCTACGGCGACCAGCGCGATGGCACTGGCGGCATCATCGCCATCGACCAGAACGGTACCGGCAACTCGATGGAAGTCTGGCAGGACACGCAAATCGGCAGCCAGGCCACCGTCAACCAGAACGGCCAGCTCAACGAAGGCTACATCGACCAGAGCCTGGGCAACGACAACACCGCCAGCCTGTACCAACAAGGCAAGTCCAACGCCAGCTGGTCGGATCAGTTCGAAACCACCCACTCGAACACCAGGGTCTCGCAGGCCGGCACCAGCAACCTGCATTTCACCTACCAGAACGGTGACAACCAGAGCCTGACCATCAACACCCAAGGCACGGGCAACAAGGTCATGGCCAGCAACTGGAAGGGCGAGAAACTGGGTGGCCAGTTCGGCAGCGACCAGACCGCCGTGATCAACCAGAAAGGCACCGGCAACGCCGTCAACCTGACCCAGAACGGCAATCTGCAGCTGGCCAACCTGGGCCAGAAAGGCACCAACAACTCGATGGAAACCAAGCAGGCCGACAGTAACAACGAGCTGTACTTCGAGCAGAACGGCACCGACAACATCCTGGTCGCCGACCAGCGCGGCACCGACAACTACGCCACCGGCGACACCACCGGTACCGGCAGCACCATCACCCTCGACCAGTCCGGCTACGCCAACCAGAGCTACACCACGCAGCTGTACGGCAGTGGCAACAACGCCAACATCAAGCAGACCGACACCGCCAACGTCGCCTACGTGACCCAGGGCGGCAACAACAACAAGGCCATCGTCGACCAGGCCGGCGCCAACCAGAGCGCCACCATCACCCAGATGGGCAACGGCAACACGGCTACCGCTACTCAGCGTTAACGGCTCCCCCCTTGAACCGCGGCGTCTTCTCTCCCTGGCGTCCGCGGTTCCTTTTTCATGCCTCGGTCTTCAATAGTCTGTGCGGGCCCTATCGCCGGCAAGCCGGCTCCCACAGGTACTGCGCAGGTATCAAAAGCTGTGGTGGTCTTGTGGGAGCCGGCTTGCCGGCGATAGGCCAGACAGGCCAACAGCGTTAGAATGGCGATTCCCCACACCAGCGCCACCACCATGATCCAGTCCGACCTCGACCTGTTCGGCCCCCAGCCGCAACGTCTGGCCAGCCACACCGTGCTGCTGCCCGGCTTCGCCCTGGCCGAGGTCGAAGCGCTGCTCGATGCCCTGCGCCCGGTGCTGCGCGCTGCACCGTTCCGGCACATGCAGACGCCGGGCGGCCTGAACATGGCAGTGGCGCTGACCAACTGCGGTTCGCTGGGCTGGGTGAGTGACAGCAAAGGCTATCGCTACAGCCCGACCGACCCGCTCAGCGGCAAGCACTGGCCGGCTCTGCCCCAGGTGTTGCTCGCCCTCGCGGGTCGCGCGGCTACGGCGGCGGGCTTCGACGGTTTTGTGCCAGATGCCTGCCTGGTCAACCACTACCTCCCCGGCACCCGCCTGAGCCTGCACCAGGACCGCGACGAGGCGGATTTCGGCCAGCCGATCGTGTCGATTTCTCTGGGTTTGCCGGCGGTATTTCTGTTCGGCGGGCTACAGCGTTCGGACCGAACCCAGCGGATACCGTTGAGCCATGGCGATGTGCTGGTGTGGGGTGGCGAGGACCGGTTGCGCTTTCATGGGGTGTTGCCTATCAAGCCGGGCGTGCATCCGAGGATGGGGGAGCGGCGGATCAATCTGACGTTGCGCAAGGCGGGTTAACAAACCGTGGGAGCGGATTTATCCGCGATGCGCCGCGCGGGCGGCGCTCGATATCCGACGCCCCGCAGAAATCAAGGCAGGCGCCTGCCAATCTCAACACGGTCTCAGGCCGGGCAGATTGTGTTCCCGGTGTTATCCGAGGCGCATGCCTTGAGCTTTGCAGCGTCGCGCAAATCGAGCGCCGCCCGCGCGGCGCATCGCGGATGAATCCGCTCCTACGGTTTATTGCAATGTGCCGCAGTCTGACAGGCCATGGATGTCCGCATTGAGACCTCATTGCTGTTGCGACTGGCTCAGGTACTTGTCCACCCCAGCCTTGCCCTCCCCCGCATCCCCCGCCACCTGCCACAAGCGCCGTTCGATGCCCTGCGCCAGCAAATGCCCCACCGCCGCCTCGATCGCCGACAGCACACACAACTGCGCCGGCTCGTTGGTGGTGTACCCGACCTCCGCCTCCAGCAGCTTCTTGAACTCGATGAACTTGAACACCCCGGCGCTACGCCCCACCGAATAGATAGTCTTGCTGGTCATCACGTTGGCCAGCACCTGCCCGGTGCGCACATCCACCGCGCGCAGGTTGACCGTCACCTGGTCCACCCGGTATTCGCGGGAGATGTCGATCCCTAAGTAGCGCGCACCTTCCCCACCGCTGCGCACGTTGGTGTCGTAGGCGATGATGCCGCCTTCGAGCATCAGGTTGGCGGCCTGCAGGGGGGGCAGCTCGGCCATGATGTTTTCCGCCACGTCGGGCTTTTTCTGCGAGGCGCGGATGATCTTGCGTTCGGTCAGCAGGTTCTGCAGGCCTTCGCGCTCCAGCACCACGAACCAGCCGCTGGCACTCAGGGCATCCATCAGCATGCTCGCGGCACCTTGGGTGACGCTGGTGGAGAACGAGCTGGCCGGGGTGGGTTTGTATTGGCCCGTCTGGTCGCGGAAGCCGTAGACCACCGCCATCAGCCGGCCTCTGGGGCGCGGCATGTTGATCAGGTCGTAGTAGGTCGAGGCGCGCGGGGTCAGGGTCGGGGTTTCCGAGTCCTGTTCGGCCGACATCGGTTCGCGCAGGCTGCAACCCTGAAGGCCTTGCAGCGCGGCGAGGATCAGCAAAGTGCTCAACAGACGTTTCATGGTGTTCTCTCCCCAACTAAAAGCCCTTCCCTCTCAGGGGTTCAGGCCGCTGACCTCGATGATCGAAATTTCTCCCGTGGCGCGGTCGGTGACCTGGATGCTCAGGGCACCAGAGTCGTCGAGCACATCGATCAGGAAAGCGTCGGTGGCCATGCTGCCGGTCTGGCCGTTGCTGATGTTGTCCAGCAGCTGCGACAACATGCGCGACTCCAACTGGTTGCTGAAGCGCTCCAGGGCCGAGGTGCCGCCAAAGGCAGCGGTGCGGTCCTTGAGGTCGGGGTCGTCGTAGTCGTTCTGCGCCTGGGCGTTGTTCAGCAGCCAGGTGCCGTTGAGCGGGTTGCCGCCGAAGGCCGGGTTGACCGGGGTGTACACCAGCTCCGTGGCCTGGGCGGCGAAGGCGCCGGCCAGCAGGCTGGCTGCGATGCAGTGCGCAATGCGGGTGTTCATAGCTCATCCCTCTCCAGATCAGTGGTGTCCTGGAGCAGGCGTTGCAGCTTGCGCTGAATCACCTCCTGCTTGACCAGGTCGGCGGCCGCGACGGCCTCTTCTTTCAATTGGGTGACGTTGGGCGGCAGAAAGCGCCGGTACAGCACGTCGCGCTCGAATTCCACCGTCACCAGGCTGCCCCAGCGGGCATCCGGGCGTTCGCGCACCACCAGGTTGAAATCCAGGCGGCTGGTGGCGCGCAGGCGGTCGGCGAAGTAGTAGTAAAAGTCGTGGCCGATGTGCGAGATGGTGTTGTCGACGATAAAACCCTTCATCTCGTCCTCGGCTTCGGCCCGGGCCACACCGGACACCCCGGCGGCCAGCAGCAGGCCAAGGCTCAGGCAAAACACATTGAGGCCTTTCATGGCGTGTCTCCGGAACCCGCGCTATGGGTTTGCGCGCCGCTGGCGCTTTCGTTGAAGGCTTGTTCGGCGACGAACTGCCAGTCGCTGTAGTGCTCAAGGCCTTCGAAGCCCGACCACTGGGTGTCGAAGCCGCTGCGCTTGAACGGGGTCGCGTCGGAGCGGCTGTGCACGCCGGTGATACGCCCATCGATCGAACGCAGCAGGCCCCATTCGTCACTGCCGGTGATCGGGTCCGGGTACAGCCGGCGAATGTGATGCCGGGCCTCGGGGAAGCGGTTGTCGTCAAGCAGGTCGGCCAACGCCTGCGGGTACTGGGCCAGGCCCGGCGAGGCGCGGTAGTAGCTGCGCAGGGCCTGGGCATACTGGCTGCCCACCCACAGCAACTGGCGTTCGTGATCGCGCTGGGCAGCGCTCGACCACACCGTGCCAGTGGCCGCCAAGGCCACGCTGCTGACCGCAATCAGCAACAGCACGCCCAGGTAGGTGAAGCCGGTGCAGGCCTTACCACTCAGCGAAGAGGCTGCCATCACGTGCCCTCCCTGTTGCACCGCTCTTGATATCGGCCACACCGCCCGCCACGCCTTCCGGCGGTGGCACCAGCTGCCAGGCATCGCTGCGTTCGGTGATCGGGTCCACTGGGGTGTTGCGCAGGTAACGCAGCTCGACCAGTTGCTCCAGCGAATCGGGGTAGTGCCCGGTGTCGCCGTAGAAGTGATCGAGCGATTCGCGCAGCACCGCCAGGCTCTGGCGCAGGCTGGCCTCGCGGGCGCTCTCCAGGCTGTTGAAGTAGCGCGGCATGGCGATGGTCATCAGCGTGGCGATGATCGCCATCACCACCAGCAGTTCGATCAGGGTGAAGCCTTGGCTGCGTTTCATGGCCGTCACCATTGCCCGTAGGGAATATTGTTGAGCCCTTTGCCGCGGGCTTTGGAGTACACGTCGAAGACGTCCTGGCCCTCACGCGGGTTGTCCGGGCTGCTGTCATAGGCGCGTACGCCCCAGCCACCGCCGTCTTCGCCCTTGGCCGCCAGCAGCGGGTCGTGCGGGATGCGCCGCAGGAAGTAGAACTTGGCGCCTTTGGCGCTGCGCACATCGCGCACGCCATCGACCAGCACCTGCAAGTTTGGCGGGTAGCCGCTGGCGTCCAGGCGTTTTTCGATGAAGCCTGCGTCGAAGGCGCGCTTGTAGGCGTCGATTGCATCGCGGATCTGGTACAGCGCCTCGCGCAGTTGCTGCTCCTTGCCGCGGCGCACCACCGTTTCGGTCAGCGGTGCGGCCATGCTGGCGAGCAGCCCGAGCAGTGCCAGGGTCAGCACTACCTCGATCAGGCTGAAGCCTTGCTGGCGGCGTTTCATGGACGTGGGCTCCGGGTTGCCGGCACCACCGCCATCTGGCTTTCGACCACCGGTGCCTCACCCGGCTCGGCGTTGGGCGTGTCGGCCGGCAACGCACCGGCCGGCAGGGGCTGGGCCAGCTGGCGCACCTGCAGGCTCGATTCGGTGCCGGTGGCGAACTCCATGTCCGATGGGCTTTGGTACGGCAGGTTGCGCACAATGCGTGGGGTGATGGCCAGCACCAGCTCGGACTTGCTCATGTCGTCGCGGTTGCTGCCAAACAGCCGGCCCAGGCCCGGGATGTCGCCAAGGCCTGGGATCTTGTTGCCGCTGGAGGTCTTGTCGTTGCGCACCAGGCCTGCCAGCACCTGGGTTTCGCCGTCATGCAGGCGCAGGCTGGTCTGGGCGTTGCGGGTGTCCACCTGGACCGGGATGGTGCCCTGGCGGGTCGGCTCCAGCGGGGTGGCGTTGCTGACTTCCAGCGCCACCTTGATCGCCACTTCGTTGTTCAGGTGCACGGTGGGCTGCACTTCAAGCTTCAAGCCGACGTCCAGGTAGGTGACGCTTTCGGTGATCACCGGGCCTTGGGTCGAAGGCACCGAGGTGGCGCTGATGATCGGCACGCGCTGGCCGATGTGGATGCGCGCCTGCTCACGGTTGCTGACGCGGATCACCGGGCTGGCCAGGGTGTTGATGTCCTTGTCCTGCGCGTTGATCTTCGCCTGCGGCGCCGGGGAGATGCTGATGCGGCCGGAATTGATACCGCGCAGCTGGTCGAGCACGCTGACCGGGTTGCCGTCGTCGCTCAGCACGCCGAAGGTGTTGGGCCATTGCAGGCCGAGGTCGAGGATGCGCGAGCGGGCCACTTCCATGACCTCCACTTCCAGCACCACCTCGGGGTTGGACTGGTCCTGGGACTGCAGCAGCTTCTCGGCCATGCGCACGGCATCCGGGGTGTCGCGCATGGTCAGGGTGTTGAGGCGCTCGTCGACGAACACGTCGCGGGTCTTGAGCATGGTCTTGACCATGTTCAGCGCTGTGTTGGCATCGATGCTGGTCAGGTAGAAGGTGCGCATGACCAGTTCCTGGTAGTCCTTGGTCTTCTGCGGCGAGTCGGGGTAGATCAGCAGGGTGTTGTCGTTGACGATCTTCTGGTGCAGCTGGTTCTGCTCCAGCAGCAGCGCCACGGCATCTTCGATGCGCACATCACGCACGAAGAGGGTGGCTTTCATGTCCGGGCGCAGGTCTTTGTCGAAGATGAAGTTGATGCCCGCCACCTGCGACAGCACTTCGAAAATGGTCTTCACCGCGGCGTCGCGAAACTCCAGGGTGACCGGGCGCTCCAGCTTGCTGCGCAATTGCGGGAACGGCTGCGCGGTGCGCGCCTGGACGTTCTCGATGTCGCTGCGAAGCATGATGCCCTTCTGGTTTTGCGGGTCCAGGCGCAGCACTTCGCGCATGTAGCGCTCGGCGCCGAACAGGTCGCCCTGGCGCAGGGCGGCCTGGCCCAGCGCCACGCGGTCATCGAGGGTGCGCATCAGCTCGATCTGGCGGATGCCTTCCTGGGCGCGGCGGTTGTTCGGCTCGAAGGTGAGCACGCGGCCATAGCCCATGCGCGCGCCGGCGAAGTCGTGGCGGGCACGGTCGCTGTCGGCCTGGGCAAGCAGCGCCTCGACCGCTTGCTGGCGGCCGTGGGCCAGGGCGATGTTCAGGTCGGTGTCACGCGGGTCTTCGCGCAGGGCCTCTTCCAGGCGCGCGATGCCGGCCTCGTACTGGCCTTCCTGCATCAGCTCCTGGCTATCCTTGCGCACCCCGCTCGACCCGCAGCCGGCAATGGCCACGCAGAGCGCCAGGAGCATGAACGGAGCAGGCTTGCACAACTTGGACGGCTTCATGGTGCGCTCCCGACAGACAGAGTCTGCGACTGATGCAAGGGCAGGTAGACCAGGTCCAGCTCGTTGGCCGAGACCCGGTCAAGGCGGTAGGTGTCTTCGATCACGTCGCCCTGGCGCACGACGTAGAGCTTTTCGCCGCTCTGCAGGAAGATCTGCAGGTCGTCGCGGTCGCCGATGCGGCCGATGAACTGGAAAGGCAGCGCGGGCGCCGTGGGGGCAGCGGCCACTACCGGCGTGGCGATTACAGGTTGTTCGGTGACCGTGGCCAGGGTTTGCGGGGCGGTCCATTGCTGGCGGGGGAAGAGGTCTCTGGAGGCCTGTTCCGGCCTCATCGCCGGCAAGCCGGCTCCCACAGAGGTCGGTGTTGTAGGCGCCGGCTTGCCGGCAATGGGGGCCACCTCACCTTCCTGGCCAAACCAATGGCCTGGCGCCCAGGCCAATGCCCCGGCTACCCCCAGAAACCCGACCCACATCACTGCGCGCTGAGTGTTCATCACGACCTCGACAGGTAAAGGGTCATGCGCAGGCGGCCGTTGAGCTCGCTGTCGCCGATGCGTTTGCGTTGCAGCTCGAGGTCTTCCAGCACCAGGGTGGGCAGTTGCCCCAACAGCCCGCGCAGGAAGCCGCGGATCTGCGGGTAGCTGCCGCGTACCGGCAGGACGATCTGGTAGCGCGCCAGCTGGGTCTTCGGATCGACGCCCAGGGCGTACTCGCCACGCGCCAGGCTGATGTGCTCGGCGCTGGCCAGGTGGTACAGGCGCTCGATCAGCTCGCTGGCCTCGGGTTGCCCCGGCAGCTGCTGACGCAGGGTGTCCAGCGCTTGCTGCTCGGGCTTGACGGCAATCTTCAGTTCGCCGCGCTTGACCCGCTCGACCTGGGCGCTGGCATCGGCCTCGGTGGCGCGCAGTTCGCGCAGGGTTTGCCACTGCGGCAGTACACCGGCCAGCGCAATGCCCACCGCCAGTGCGGCGATCGCGGCGCCAGCCAGGCCGACCGGGCCAATGCGGCGCAGCTGCTCGTGGAGGATCAGGCTGCTTATGGAGTCAGGGACGCGCATGGCCGGTCTCCCAGGTGGCAGTGAGGGTGAAGCGCACCGGGTGCTCGGGCTGGCCCGCCACCACCTCATGGTTGAGCAGCGACACATCACTCAGCTCGGCGCTCTGCTCCAGGCGGTGGTGGTATTGCAGCATCGCTTCGAGGTTGCGCGCTTCGGCGGCAATGCGGACCTGGCCCTTGCGCGCATCGGGGGTAATGCTGAGCAGGGCGACGTCTTCCTGCGGCTGCGCTTCGAGCATGGCGAACAGTTGCTGCCAGGGCCGCTGCAGTTGCTGCGAGACGCTGCGCATCTGTGCCAGGTTTTCCGCCTGTTCGCGGCTGGCGGCGCTGCTCTGCGGCGCAGCGGTGGCCGGGCGGCGGCCCAGTTGCAACTCAAGGCCGTGCACGCGGGTTTCCAGGGCCAGCTGTTCGGTTTGCAGGTGCTGTTGCAGCAGTACCAGCACGGCCACTACGGCGGCGCCGAGCACCAGCAGCGACCAGGCCAGCGGGCTGCTGCGCCGGGGTTGGAATTCCAGGTCTAGGCGGCGCATCTCAGGCCACCGCTCGCCACATGGCGCACAGTGGGTCGGCTTCGCTGGCCGGTTGGCACAGCTGCACCGCCGCCAGTTGCGGCACGTCACCCCGGCCCGGGGCATGCAGGTAGACCCGTGGCATCTGCTCGCCATACAGCTCGCAGGTGCGCTCGATCAGTGCCTGCAAGGCCTGGTCACTGTCGGCGCAGCCTTGCGCCAACACCTGCTGCCAGGCGCCGCCTGCGGCCAGCAGCAGCACACTGCGGCGGGGTTCGGCGAGCACGAACAGGAAGTCGCCCTGTTGCAGTTGTGCCGAGCAGCGGTTGTACGCGGCCATCAGGTACGGCTGCACCGAGCGCAGCCGCAGGTGGCTGTCACGGCCCAGCGCTTGCAGGCCTTGCAGCAGGGCCTGGGGCAGCGCGGTGGCGATGCGCGCGGCGCCAGCCGGCTCTGGCGACAGCACGATGCGCCAGTCGTCCAGCGGCTGCGCATACAGGTTCTCGAAGCAGGCACGGGCGTAGGCGTCCAGCTCGCGCGGGTGGCTGATGGCATCGCTCCAGGGCACCAGGCAGAAGCGGCTGAAGCGGGCCGACAGCAGCACCTGCAACTGGCCGCCACGCACGGTGTGTTCGGCCAGCAGTGCGGCGAGCACCTGCAAGGCGGCTTCCCAGGCCGGTTGCGCAGCGTCGCAGGTGAACTCGCGGCTGCCCAGCCACTGGTGCTGGTTAGCGTGCCAGCGGCCCAGGCCGACACCTTCTGCACCGAGCACGGCGCAGTATTTGTGGGAGGCATGATCACGCAATGAATGTGACACGGTTGATCTCCTCGAGTGTGGTGCGGCCCTCGCGGACCAGGTCCAGGGCGGATGCGCGCAGCAGGCGCAGGCCGCGTTGGCAGGCCAGCGCCTTGATCTGCGCGAGCGGCCGGCGTTCGACGATCATCTGCCGCAGGTCGTCGTCCAGGTGCAGCAGTTCGGCGATGGCGCTGCGCCCGCGATAGCCACTGCCGCGGCATTGGCCACAGCCTTGGGCGCGGACGAACTGCCAGCCGTGCACGGCGTCGCGGGTCAGGCCGGAAGCGGCGAGGATTTCGTCATCGGCCTCGCAGGGGGTGCAGCAGTGCGGGCAGGCCAGGCGGATCAGGCGCTGGGCCAGCACGGCATTGAGCGCAGAAACGAAGCTGTAGGGGTCGACCTGCATCTGGCTGAAGCGGCCGATCACATCGAAGACGTTGTTGGCGTGGATGGTGGTGAACACCAGGTGGCCGGTGAGCGCCGACTGCACGGCGATCTGCGCGGTGTCGGGGTCGCGGATCTCGCCGACCAGGATCTTGTCCGGGTCGTGGCGCAGGATCGAGCGCAGGCCGCGGGCGAAGGTCAGGCCCTTCTTCTCGTTGACCGGGATCTGCAGCACGCCGGGCAGCTGGTATTCGACCGGGTCTTCGATGGTGATGATCTTGTCCACGCCGTGGTTGATCTCGCTGATCATGGCGTACAGGGTGGTGGTCTTGCCGCTGCCGGTGGGCCCGGTGACCAGGATCATGCCGTAGGGTTCGGCAGCCAGGCGGCGCAAGGCGCGCAGGGTTTCGTCGGCAAAGCCCAGGGCCTGCAGCTGCACGCCGCTGACCCGGTCGGACAAGTCCTGCTTGTCGAGCACCCGCAGCACCGCGTCTTCACCGAAGATGCTTGGCATGATCGACACGCGAAAGTCGATCTGGCGGTCACCCACGGCGACCTTGAAGCGGCCGTCCTGGGGCACCCGCTTCTCGCCGATGTCGAGCTCGGCCATCACCTTGATGCGCGAGATGACCTGGTCGGCGAAGGCGCTGCCGCTGGCCTTGCCGGCGCCGTTGAGCACGCCGTCGATGCGGTACTTGATGGTCAGGCCCTGGCCGGTCATGCCCAGGTGGATATCGCTGGCATGCTGCTTGAGGGCGTCGTAGAGGGTCGAGTTGACCAGCTTGACCACCTTGCTCTGGTCTTCGCTGATGCTGGTCAGCGACAGCCGCTGCAGCGGGTCGCTTTCGCTGCTGGCCTCGGCGTCGTGGTCGAGGGCATCGACGGCGTGGAAGCTTTCTTCGTGGCGCGCCAGGAAGGTGGCAAGGTCGGCGGCGTGGGCCAGGTACAGCGGCGCGCCTTGCAGCACGTCGTCGATCCAGGCCAGGCGGCTGTGGTCGAAGGGGTCGGCGAACACGCCACACAGGTTGCCGCCCTGCTCTATCAGCACGAATTCGCGCTTCAGGCACTGGGCCAAGCTGACCTTGTCGAAGCGCGGGGTGCTGGCCAGCAACGCCTGGCTGCACAGCACCGGGTAATGCAGGGTGGCGCCCAGGCGGCGGACGAAGGTGTCGGGGGTGTCGCAGGCAAGACGTTCCAGGCAGTTGAGCAGGCGCTCATCGCTGGCTTGCAGGCGGGCCTGGGCCAGGAGCTCCCGGGGGTAGCCCGCTGGCAGGCAGGCCGGGTTGCGCCCTATCGCGGATAAACCCGCTCCTACATCGAATGCATCGGACATGGCCTGCGACTCCGCTCAGGGGGCGCGTCGCAGGCTCGGTGAGGGCTGCGGGCGCCGCTATTCCCCTGTGAGCAGTTGGTCGTCGTCAGGCCCGGGGGGCTTGCCGCCATTACGGCGGCGGTCTGCCAGGACCCAGCTACCATCGTACAACTGCAGGGGGAACGATTCGTTCCTGGTATGGCGTCGTTCGACGTACCCTTCTGCCGGGTTGTCCGTGGCCCTGCGCCGGCGCTCGATGCCCATCAGGTCGAAGATCGCGCGGGCCAGTTCCACCAGCGGGAACGGCTTGAACAGGACATGGGTCACGCCAAGTTCGGCGGCGCGCTCACGGACCTCGGCGGTCGGGTGGGCGGTGATCAGCACGAAATGGCACTGCCTGTTCTTGCGCACGGTCTGCAGGACCTGAAACCCCTCCATGTCGGGCAAGCGGTAATCCAGCACAATCACACCCGGTGCCAGGCTCTCAGCCAGGCCGATACCACTGGCACCGTCGTGGGCAACATGGACTTCCAGGCCTTGCGCCTGCAAATACGCCTGCAGGTTCTGCGCAAGGGTCTGTTCGTCATCGACTACCAATACTCTGTTCACCAAGGTCGACTCCCAAGAACTGCCCGGTTCCCCGGTCTGCGAAGTGCGGCCTTGATAAGGCTTGAGCAGGCTTCGTGCCAGGCGTGAATAGTCATGTCGCACCACTGTAAGCCATTGATCTGGCTAGTATCTTTAATGCCCCCAGAAACAGCCGCAGGCGCGGTGCCCCACATCCGGGGCACCTGATGGCACTTTGCCAAGCCTTTATTCCCCAGCTTTGGGGAAACGCTGGAGGGGCCGTCAGTCAGCGAGTTCCACTTTAGCGGATTCGCGCAAACGTTGGCGCACGGTTTGCCGTGCCTGCGTCTGCAATTGCGCGATGAGCGCGCCCCTGGCCAGCACCAGGCCCTGTTCGCGTATGACCGAAGGGTTATCACTTTGGTTCTGTACGCCTTGCAGTGTTTTGCGATTGGCCTGGTAGAACGCCTCTACCTCGGCCTGGGTGGGCGCCGGCACCGCGCTGAGCTGGGCATATACCTGCTGCGAAGCCAGCTCGTGGCGCATGTACTCAGCGTAAGCTGCCCGGTCGAAACCTGCATCGGCCAGGCGCCTTTCGAACAGCGCCGGGCTGCCGAATGCCGCCTCCACCTCACCCACCTGCGCCGCTACCTGTTCGTCGCTGATGGCGATGCCGCGGCGCTGCGCTTCCTGCCACAGCAACTCCTTGTCGATCAGCTCATCCAGGGCCTGGCTGCGCAGGCGCTTGTACAACGTCGGGTTGCGGATACTGCTGAGCGCACGGCCCTGGGCCTCGAGGTATTCGCTGAAATAGCGCTCCAGGCGCAGCACGCCGATGTCCACACCATTGACCCGCGCGGCAGGCATATCGGCCCAGCTCGCCTTGGCGACCACCAGCAACAGGCACAGCAACAGGGTACGCATGGCAACCTCCGCTCAAGGGCTGACCGGCACCGGCCGGTACGGGGCGACAGATGAGAAGCGCGGCCCGGGCAGGGCCACCGCGACCACGTGGGCACCGGCCATGCCCTGGCGCCGGCCCGGGCCGAAGCCGAGCGCGGGGGTCAGGCCGGTGTCGATGTCATGCAGGCCCTCCAGGGCCGCCACCAGGCGCTCGCGGCTGAGGTCGCGGCCACTTTGTTTGAGGGCCTCGGTCAGCAGGCGCAGGGCGCACAGGGTGTTGACCTGCAGCGACGCCTGGCGCGGGTCGAGGCGTTGGCGCTGCTGCAGGCCGGCCAAGCTCGCCATACCCTGCTCGGTCCAGTCGCCAGGCACGAACGGATAGGCCAGGAATACCCGTTGCGACCAGTACGCAGGCAGCGCGGCCACGGCGCCGGCCACTTGGCTGGAGGCGGCGAACAGGTAGGGTTCTCGGCCTGCCGCCTGCAATGCCGCAGCCAGTTCGGCAAAGGCCTGGGCGCGGCCAATGAAAACTACCCCCTTCCCCTGCACGGCCTGGCGGCTGAAGGCCTCGATCGGTGCTGGCTGCCAACCCTGCTGCTGCAAGCGCTCGCGCACGAGCTCGGCCAACGCTGCCTGATCGGTGCCGGCGTACACCACGCGCAGGGCGCCCGGTGCCAGGCCAAGGTTGGCGCGGGCGTGGGCGGCCAAACTCAGCAATTGTGTGTCGATGCCCGGCAGCGGGTCGAATATCTGCACACTGCCGCCACTGCGCGGCGCGCTGCCGATCAAGGGCACGCCTTGCTGTTCAAGCACCGTGGCCAGGCGCTGGTCGAGCATCGGCGCCAATGGGCTGACCAGGGCAAAGGCCTGCTGTTCACCGAGCAACCGCTGCAGGGCTTGCTCGGCGCTGGCCTGATCGCCCCCTGGGTCGGCCACCAGCAGTTCCAGGCGCCGGCCATGAATGCCGCCCTGCTGGTTGAGTTGTGCTACGCCGTCTTCAAGCACGGCGCGCACCACATGGCCGGCGCCCGCCAATGGCCCCGTGGTGGGTATCAAGGTGCCCAGGCGCAATACACCCTCCTCTACACCCGGGTCGCGGTCTTCTGCCAGGCGTTTCAGGTAGGCGCTGAGATTACGCTGGTCGGCCAGGGTCAGCTCGAAGCGCGGCATGGCCGGGTCGAGGCGATTGCCGGCAGGGTCTACGCCGTGCTGGATGGCCCTGGCCAGGGTGGCATCGGTGTAGGCCGGATAGCTACGCCCGTTGCCCTGGCGTGGGCCTTGGCCGAGGGCCAGGCGTTGCCAGTCAAGGCTTGGTGGGCGCACACCCCCTTCGGCGCGGCCCTGGCCGTCCGTGCCGTGACAACTGGCGCAGGGCAGCACGCTGGCGGGCACGGTCATGTTGCTGGCGCCGACGCGGGCGGTGAGTTGGGCGTCGCTGCTGGACAGGCCTTCGCGGTAGAGACGCTTGCCGGCTTGTTCGCTGGCAGTAAGCTCCAACGCCAAGGCTGGGGCACAGACAGCCAAGCCAAGCATCAGCATGAATCCAGCTCTGTTCATTCTGGCCTCATCGCCGGCAAGCCGGCTCCCACACTGTTGGGCGCCGCGCCGCATACCCTGTGGCAGCCGGCTTGCCGGCGATGAGGCCCACAGGAACACTGACGGCTCCAGGGTCAAGTGCCATTTACCGCCCCGCCAAAGGCTGGGCCAGCAGCTGCATGCGCTGGGCGATGGCCGCTGGCGGCGCATCGGGGCGGATCTTGCTCCAGCGTTTGCCGGCTACGTCACCGGCTATCAGCTGGGTCGAGTGCTGTTCGGGGCTGGGCAGGAACTGGCCGATGCGGCCCAGCACCAGGTCGACACTGGCCTTGTCGCCGGTCAGGAACAGCCAGTTGGCACTGTCCACGCCCTGCTTCTGGGCAAACGCCTTGAGCGCTGCCGGGGTGTCGTTGAGCGGGTCGCTGCTGATCGACACGAAGGTCACCTGGCTGGCCAGCGCCGGGCCCATGGCCTCGCGGACTTCACGCAGCTTGCGGGTAATCAGCGGGCAGGCGTCGGTGCAGTGGGTGAAGATCACGTTGAGCATCACCACCTTGTCCTTGAGCACGTCACTGTAGAAGCGCAGCGCACGGCCGTTCTGGTCCTGCAGCACGGTGTCGGTGAACCACGCCTGGGCATCGCGGGTGCCGCCGCCGCTGGCCATGGTCGGTGGCGCCGGTTGCGGGCTGGGGGCCTGGGGTGCATGGCCTTCGTGGGCCATGGCCATCGAGGCGAAAATCCACAGGCAACCGGCCAGGACCAGCCAGTCGAAGCTGCGCATGGCGCCATGGCGGGGGGCGTGAGTGCTCATGGTTGCACCTCCTGATGTTCGGCGATGGCGGTGCTCTTGGCGTGCACACGGCGGGCGCTGAGGCGGTTGATTTCGCCAATCAGCACGGCCGGGTCGGTGAAGCCGTAGTAGCGTGTCCAGTGGCCGCTGCGCCCGTCACCCACCAGGATCAACGGCGGGTGCTGGGTCAGGTCGGCGCTGAAGCTGCCCAGGCCTTTCAGGGTTTCGGTAATGGCGTATGGCGAGCCGGTCAGCCAGCTCCAGCCCGGGCCGTGCTGGAAGGCCTTGGCATAGTTCTGCAGGCGCCTGGAATCGTCACGCTGCGGGTCGACGCTGATCGACACCAGGCGGATTTCCTCGCCAACCCTGCCGCCCAATTGCTGCTGGACCTTGCCCATGATCGACGACACCACCGGGCACACGGTGGTGCAGCTGGTGTAGATGAAGCCCATGACCACCAGGTGCTCGCCAACCAGGTCCTTCTCCAGGCGCACCGGCATGCCGTTCTGGTCCAGCAGCGACACATCGGCAAAGCGCACGCTGGCCTTTTCCTGGCGCGCCGCTGCCTGGGGTTCGGCAGGCGCGTTGTGGTCATGGCCGGCATGGGCCAGCGCCAGGTTGCTGAAGCCGGCCAGGGCCAGGCTCAGGGCAAGCAGCTTGCAAGAATGCTTGGCGTTCATTGCACATTCCTCACTTCAGTCTGGGAAGCGGCAGACGCTGCGGCCGGCAGGACGCGCAGGCTGGTGTAGTTTTCTTCGGCGAACTTGCGCCCGAGCGACGGCGACTGCACATGCAGGTACCAGGCACCGGCCTCGGGCAGCTGCAGCGCGGCCTGGTACACGCCCTCGCCCACTTCTTCCAGGCGCAGGTTGCGCGGCATCGACGACGGTGCCAGGAAGTAGCGCAAGGTCAGGTCGTCCAGGCCGACCCGCGGGCGGCCATCGTCGCCGACGATGCGCACCTTGGCGGTGAAGGCGCTGTGCTGCGGCAGGGGCTGGTCGAGGCCGATGAACTCGGCGTGTGCGCCCTTGCGCTTGCTGGCGTCGGGCGCAGCCGCCACATCGGTGCTGAAGCAGTGGATGATCTGCGGCTGGTTGAGCAGGAACGCCACGTCGAACTTGCCCGCCGCCGGCATTTTCACCGTCGAGCCATACACCCCCGGTGCCAGCTCGCGCAGGCTGCGGTCGATGACGATGGCCGCGCGGGCCTGGTGGCCACGGTTGTTGTAGCCGGACATCGGCGCGTTCATGCCCTCGGCGTAGAAGTAGGTGGTGTTGTCTACCGGGTTGACCACGAACACCGAGTTGTCATCGCGTGACACCGACAGCCCCTGGGCCAGCGGCAGGTCACCGGCCTGGCGCGGCGCGGCAGGGCCGGCTTCGAAGCCCTGGACGATGGGCTGACGCCCCTCGCCCAGGCTGCTCAGGTTGATCATGCTGACCCTGGACGACGCCAGGCCGCGCACGTAGGCATAGCCTTTGGTGAAGGTCAGTTGGTAGGGCTCGGCCGCCACCGGGATCCGGTGGATCAGCTTGTCGGTGCTGGCGTCGATCACCAAAGCCTGGTTTTCCAGGGTGTTGAGCACGATGCCGTAGCGCCCATCGCTGCTGAAGCGCATCGGCCCCAGGCCCTGCTCGGCCTGTACGGTGTGGCGCAATTGGTGGGTGCGGGCATCGTAGACACGCACCGTGCCCTCCGAGCCATCGCTCACGTACACCGCCTGGGACAGCGCCGAATAGGCCACCGCCAAGGGGTGCGGGCCGACCTCCAGGGTTTTTACCAGGCGCATTTCGGGGATGTCGATGATGCTCAGGGTGCCGCCGTCGCGGTTGCTGACAAAGGCGTAGCGCGAGTCGGTGCTGAAGGCGATTTCGTGGTGCCCCGACCCTGTGGCGAAGCTCTTGAGCGTGCTGCGGCCCGGTACATCGATCACCGTTACCCCGCCCTTGGCCGGGTCGTCGCTGTTGTTGCCGACCCACAGCCGGTGCTGGTCGGGTTGCAGCGCCACACGCAACGGCATCTCGCCGGCCTCCAGGGTCGCCACGCGGGTGAAGGTTTCGGTGTCGATCACCGCAACCTGGCCGCGCTCGGGGATCGACACGAACACCTGCTTGTCATCGCCAGTGGCCACCCAGTCCATGGGCCGGCCCGGCAGCTCGATGCGCGCCAGGGTGCTGGTGATACCGCCCACCGACACCGTCGGGTCGATTACCGTCAGGCTGGCGTCCTTGTTCAGCACCAGCAGGAAGTAGCTGTTCAGGTCCAGCAGCGGCCTTGCACCGATGCTGCTCTTGAGAAACAGCGCGACACGGGCTTTGCAGCTCTGCTCACGGGTGGTTTCCAGCGGGGCCGCCTGGGCCGGGTCGATCCACGCCCCCGGCGCCATGCCCGACAGCGGCTGGCCGCTGGCCTGGTCGGTGACCTTGAAGCGGATGTTGGCGAAGGCGCCCTCGCGCAATTCACCGCCGGCCAGTGGCCGAGCCTCGAACTCCACCGTCAAGCCGTCGCGGCTGAGCCGGTGCAGGGCCTGCGGGTCGGCAGGTTCCTGCAGCAGCTCGCGCGGGTCGCACCAGAGCGTTTCGTAGGCCACGCCCAGGCCGATCAGCGCCGCGCCTATCAATACCCCCAGCACGGCAGGGCGAGTTTTCTTGTTATACATGGTGGTACGCCCCTTTTCTTATTGTGCCGGTGCCGTTGCTGGCGGTGCATCGTTGGTAACCCGCAGAATCCCCCACAACCCCGAGAGGTTGCCGTAGGCGGCATAGTCGCGGAACAGGTAGTCCCCCGGCACCGCGTTGGCCCCCCCGGCGCTCGGCAGCATGAAGCTGAAGTGCGCTGCGGGCAGCACGCTCTCCTGGGCGCCGATGTACATGGCCATCGGGTTGTAGCCGAAGCGCACCGAGCCGATACCAGGCAGGTTCATCGGGTAGCCGTCGAGGTCGTTCTTCTCGGCCTGGTAGTTGTGCAGCGGCCACAGGTGGCCATCGAGCTGGTAGGTCATGCCACGGCTGCCACCGCTGGGCATGACGATGTGGTTGCGCACCGGCTGGCCTGGCTTGGCGTACAGCACCGGGGTTTGCGGGTCGCCACCGATCAGGGCGTTGGCATAGGCCATGTGGGCATTGGGGACATCCCCGAAGCCCAAGCCATCGGCGCGGCCGAACGGCGAGTCGGGCGCCATGGCGAAGCGCAGCCACAGCGGTTCGGTCTTGTAGTTGACCGCCATGTTGCCGTTGTCCTGCGGGTCGCCCGCAGCGCCGTTGCCTTCGGTGTTGATGCCCTCCACCGGGCGGCCATCGGCCCAGCGCATGTTCAGCGCGCGCTGCCAGACGGTGACGAAGTCGCGGTAGTCTGGCTGGCCGGTGACCTTCACGGTGGCCTGGGCACGACTGGCGGTGTCCTCGGTCCAGGTGGCGGTCTGCGGCAGGACGCTCATGGCGCCGACCAGGCCTTTCTGCGGCTGTTTGATGAAGTCCGACGGGGTCAGGTTGAAGCCGCCGAATTCGATCGCCGTGGTGTTGATGTTGTCTACCGTGCGGCCCAGTTGCAGCACGGGTTTGCCTTCACGTTCCAGGTGCCCCGCGTAGTACTGGTACACCTTGCTGGGGTAGGCGCCGCTGGTGCCGGCGCGGGGTGGCACGGTCTGCACCGGGTTGAGGCCGATGTTGGCACCGTCGGACTTGGTGATGTCGTAGGCCAGCAGTTGCGCGTGCAGGCCCACGTGGCTGGACGGGCGCATCAGGTTGTTGGCAAACGCCGTGGCCCCTTCGCTGTCGAACCGGTCGCGCTTGACCACGTTGTGCATCACCGCGGTGGTCGGCAGGTCTGGCATCACCAGCGGCAGGCGGTTCTCCAGGGTGATGCTGATGCAGTCACCGGCGTTGGCACGCAGGATCAGCGGCTCCACGGGCACGCCCGGTTTGAGCTTGCCGGTGCTGGCGTCGAGGTCGGCCTTGCGTACGTACAGCACCGCGGTCGGGTCGTGCAGCGGGGCGCTGTGGCCGCCAATGGTGAAGGGCTCGCCGTCCTCGGGGTCGACGCCGCTGACCTGCGCGATGCTGGTTTTGCGGCTGTTGAACACCAGCGTGCCGCCATTGGCCTTGAGCGGGCCGCCGACATGCTGGCCGAGCCCGGCCGGGTCGTTGATGCTGACCCCGTTGCGGTTCTCGAGGATGTCGTTGGCCAGCGCGGCGACGATCTCGTAGCTGCGCTTGACCGTGGTGCGGGTACCGATGCCGGTGGGGTTGGCCGTGGTTTTCGGGCAGATACCGTCGAAGTTCACGGTGTTGCGCATGGCCACCGGCTGCGGGTTGTTGGGCAGCGGGAACAGGTCGGCACGTTGCGCGGTGTAGTTGCGCATGACGCCCCAGATCCCGTTCCAGTAGCCTTCCAGGGCCGCGTCCAGCGAGTACAGGTAGTCACCGTTGGTGGCGGCGGAGCTGGAGATCATCGACACCGGCGCCATGAAGCCCAGCTGCTCGGAGATGCCGATCATCTGCGATGACTTCCAGCCCGAGTTGGAGCTGTTGCCAAAGCCCGTGCCGTTCTGCAACCACTTCACGCCGTGCAATGTGATGTTGTGCTCCTCTTCATGGCCACCGGCGTGCATGCGCAGGCGCACGTTGTCACCGGAGTAGGTGCGCAGCATCGGCGTGAACGGGTCGCCCGGTTCGCTGCCGGCCTTGTTGATGTGGGGTGGGAACAGCGTGGTGCCGCCGGTGGGGCCGACTGCCGAGGTGATCGCCGAAGGCGCCAGGTTCATGGCCGGGATGGCGCGGTCGGTGCGGGTCTGCAAGGCATAGCTCAAGTCACCGCCCAGGCCGTCGGCCTGCATGCCGCGCTTGCCATCCGGGCCGACTTTGTTCGGGTCGAATACGCGCAGCGCCAGCGGCTCGTTGCGGTAGTTGACGACGAACATGCCCGGGTCATCCACCGAAATCGCCTGCGGGCACGGCCGGCTCGGGCAGCCAGGGTTGATGCCGCCGCGCTCCTCGACGATGGCCTCCAGCAGGTTCGACGCCTTGCCGCGCACGGGTGGGTTGATGGCGTAGCGGAAGCTGTCGGCGGTTGCAGGGTAGGCCTGGCCGTCAGGCACACCGTTCGGGCCTGCGCCCACATACACGCCGGCTTCATAGGCGTGCTGGAAGTCGCTGTATTCGAGGAAGAACTCGCGGTAGCTGTCGTTCTTGCCATCGCCATCGTGGTCGCCGGTCTGGATCACCGCCTGCCACGACGTTGGGCCACCGTCCTGGCGAGTGGCCGGGTTGTACAGTTGCTCGCCGGTTTCGGCGTGGTACCAGGTGGAACCGGCAGGTTCGGCCAGCACGGTGGCGTACAGGCCCAATTGCTGGTGGGTGGATGGGCCAAGGTGGTCATGGGTGAAGATGGTGCCCAGGCCCCGGTCGACGTTATGCACGTTGACCAACGGGTCGGCGAACCAGCGCTGCATGGCGGTGCGTGCACCCAGCCAGTCGGCGCGGCCGAAGCGGCCAAAGTACGGGTGCTGTTTGGCTTTCGGGCAAGCGGCGGTACCGTCACGGCTGTCGCCTTCGCTGCAGTTGTTGAAGGCGCGGATGGCATGCACGCGCTCGACCACACTGCCGGGCGAGAGAATGCCGTCCTCGTAGTTCCAGCCGTTGGCCGAGCCGTCGGCGGCGGTCAGGTCCCACTTGGGCAGGTGGATATGCTGGCCGATCACGTCGGTCGGGGTGCGCACCTGGTAGTCGTCCATCTCGTAGAACGACGGGATCAGGTTGGTGTGCTGGTACATGGTGCAGTCGAAGGTGTTCATGCGCATCACCAGCGGCTCTGGTGGCCGCTGCTTGGTGATCACCGGCCAGGCGTCTTCCCACAGCGCGATGATGCGTGCCTGCGGGAAGTGGTAGCCGACCTTGTTGTACACCGCGTCGAACTGAATGTTGGCACCCTTGTAAATGCGCGGGCGGTCGGCGGTGAAGGTGGACGCGCCACGGAAGTTCAGGCCCGTGGGGCTCTCGCCGCTGAAGAACTCGCCCACCCCCGAAGACTGCGTGAGGCGCTTGCCGCGGTCATCCATGCACGGTTCGTAGAACGGGGCGCCTGCGGTGGGCAGCGCGCCGTTGGTGCGAAACGCCTTGGCCACCGGCTGGCTGCCAGGGATCAACGCATAGCTGGCGTGCTCGGCCTGGGCATGGAACTGCATGGCGGCCTGCTCGACATCGGTGCCTTCTTCGGGCATGTAGATTGGCTTGGCCTTGTGCACCACTTTGGAGAAGTCCAGCTTGGTGGTGGTGGTCACGGCTTCGCCGCCTGCAGACACGCCGTCCAGGGCATGGCGGCCGAGGCCACCGTCCCAGCCATCGACCTGGTTGGGGTCAAGGTTGGCCCACAGGGCCTTGCCGCTGTCTTTCAGTTGCCGGGCCAGGGCCGGGTCGAGCATGTCCAGTGGCGGGGTTGGCGGGCGGTTGCCGACGCTGCTTTCCATGCCGCCGATCCAGAACGGGTAGCCTGGGTTTTTCAGGGTGCCGTCCGCATTGCGGTTGCTCTCGCTGCGGTCGACCAGCGCCAGTGAGCCGATGGCCTTGGGTGCTGCAGGCTCATGGCCGTGGTCATCGTCGCCCTCCTCCTCGTCGTCATCGTCCTGGGCGGCGACCAGGGTTTCGGACAGTTTGGGCACCACCACCACTTTGCCCGGCATCGGTGCCATGGCTTTGCCGGGTAGCGGCACGATGGCCGGGATCGGCGTGCCGGCAACGATCTCGCCGTCTGGCAAGGCCCGCGCGCCCGCTGCCGGTTTGCCGCTGCGCAGGGCAAACGGGGTGGTGTGGAAGCCGTTGGCGCCCTGCCCGCTGACCTCCAGGCGGGTGCCCTCTTCAAACACGTCGTGCACCCGCCACATGGCCCACATGCCCTGGGCGAAGTGCGGGTAGAAGTGGCAGTGGTAGATGGCATCGCCAGCTACCCGGTTGCGGTTGCCGGAGCCGCCGTTGGCGATTTCGTAGGTGTAGCCGACACCCGCACCGATACCTTGGGCGTCGATGTAGTCGGAATTGTCGTCATTGGGGTTGAACAGCCACTGGTGCCCGTGCAAGTGGAAGATGTGTTGCTCGTGGCCGTTGTGGGTGTTGCGGAACTTGGTGAAGTCACCGATGTAGCTGTGGTGCACGTTGGCAGGCTCGGCCGGGTACAGCGCCATGCTGGCCTTGACCCCGGTGGCACTGGCCGGTGGTACTTCGCCGGGGCGAACATGCTCCAGGCCGACGTTGGCCGGCACATCCACCAGGGTGCCGATATCACCCACGGTATGGGCACTGAGGAAAAACTCTTCATAGGCGCACGACAGGCAGTCATGCATAGGGCCGACACCCAGCCGGTTGGCCACCACTTCGGCGCCCATGCCACCCGAGGCGTAGTTGATCATGAACGAGTCACGCGCCGGTTCCAGCACATGCCCCATCACCGGGTCAGCCCAGTACCCAGGGAAGGCCTGGGTGCCGGCAACCTCGTCGGCGAACTGCGCGGCGAAGTCGCGGAACGCATCCAGGCGGTTGGGCAGCGCCGGGTTGCGTTTGCCGATGCTTTCCAGCGGGTAGGTGGCCTTGGGGAAGCTGCCATCGGGGTTAGGGCCCATGACGATGGCATCGGTTTCGCTGTTGAGGATCTGGTTGCCGTCAACCATGGCGATGATCGGCTTGCCCGCCTTGCCTTCGGTGATCCAGGGCTCCTGCTGTGGGTAGCGGGCTTCGTAGTTGACCACCGGCTGCCCGGTCGGCGTGCGCCCGGTGGTGGCCAGGCGCATTTCTTCTTCGGTCAACGTGTTGCGGTAGGCTCGCCCACCTTTGGGCACCACCACCACCTGGCCGAACAGGCCATTGGAGACGTTGCCCGCGGTGCCCTCACCGCCGAAGGTGGCCGCCTTGCTGGTGGCGGCGAAGGCCCCTTCGCGTTCGGCGTAGAGGATATAGCTGCGGGTGCTGCCCGGGCTTACCAGGAAATTGCCATTGCGGCCGGTGTTGGCGGAAATGTCGGCAATGCTGTTGACCGCCTGCATGCCGTTGACCTGGAAACCGACCAGGCGTTCGGCAACCTGCTCGTCTGCCACCAGGCCTTCGCCGCTTTCGTTCTCGACTTCGGTTTCCGGCCCTTCTTCGCCTTCCTCACCCTCGGGTTCCTCGGCTTCGATGCCATGCTTGTTGGGGTTGGCGCGGTAGTCGAGCAGGTTGGTGAGGTTGACCGTCAGGCATTCGCCAGCCGCTACCCGCAGCACGATGGGGCGCGGGCGCTTGTCCGGGCGCAGGGTCACCTTGCCCGGCACCGCAGCCCCGCCCTTGCTCAGCGGCACCTGCTTGTCGTCCACCACGTCCTCACGCAGGGCGAACATCATGCCATTGGCGTTTTGCGCGCCCAGGCGGTTGAACATCAGTGGCTGGTCCAGGGCAACTACGTTGGCCACCAAGGTACGCTGGCATTGCACCGCCGCTTCGCTGGTCGCTGCCCAGCCCAGCAGGGCGAGGACAAGCGATGTCAGGACGGGGCCTTTGTTCGGGATGGACATGCTGCACCTCCGGGACACAGAAACTCTGCGAGAGGTTCAGCAAGGTGTATGCCAGAACAAAATACCTTATTGAATCAATACGTTATGTTAGCAATCGAACCAGTTTGGGGAGGATCCCCCGCATGAATTCCCCACATCGGGGGACGATATGCATTGTCATTTGCAGGCGATTGGCCTCCTGCAAAAAAGTTGAACGTCTGCGTATGGGTGCTTTCCAAAAAACGATATAGGTCTTTTTGCAGGAGCCCAGCAGCAATGAAGATGCCCGGCCGTTCGCCCAATGCCAACCTGCAGCTCGACTACGTGCGGGATACGCTGTTCGGCCCGATAGCCCAAAGCGTTGAATGCCAGTGCCAGCTCGCCGCCCTCAACCTGCAGGGCCGCCCTGCCCTGCGGCTGCACATTTGCCCACCGCTGCCCGATAAAGTCGAACGCGCCCACAGCGTGGCGTTCGTATGGGACGGGCGTAGTTACCATGGCGTAGTCCGCGATCAGGGCAAATGTGGTGATGGCGGCTTGAATCTACTGGTCGAGCTGCAATAAGCCGATCAACGGCGGCGAACCTGGCTGAACCTGCCGCAAACAGCGCGTCTCCATAATTAAAGGCCTGCGCCTTGAGGAGAACGCCATGAACAGTCCGTTGCTCAAGCTCTTCACTCACCCTTCCGACGCCTGGATGGACATCCGCCGCGCCGAAGAAGACCACCCTCAGCAATACCTTCCGCGCCTGCTGGTATTGGCACTCATCCCCGCACTGTGCCTGTTCGTTGGCACCACCACCTTCGGCTGGAGCCTGGCCGCTGAGGAGCGGGTGCGCCTGAGTATGGGCAGCGCGGCGCAGCTGGCCGGGTTGCTGTATGCCACCACGGTGGTCGGGGTGATGCTGATGGGCGTGATGATCCGCTGGATGTCACGCGGCTTCGACGTGCAACCCACACTGGGCCAGTGCATTGGCTTTGCCGCCTACTGTGCCTCGCCGTGGTTCTTTGCCGGGGTAATTGGCCTGGTGCCGATCCGCTGGCTGGCGCTTATCGTGCTGGTAGCGGCTTCCGCCTACGCCACGGTGCTGTTGTATGGCGGGCTGCAGACCTTCCTGCGCTTGCGCAAGGAACAGGCGATGCTGTTCGCGACCTGTGTCTGGGGCGTGGGGTTGTTGCTGTTGGTGACCATCCTGGTGTCGATGATCCTGTTCTGGACCAACGGCTTGATGCCGGAGTACGTGCGGCCGGCCAGCCTGGGCTGACCGGCACGCAAGGGGCGGTCAGGCGATCGCCCGCATCGGCGCTGGGTGGCTGGCACGCAGCGCATGCAACTGGCCGACCAGGTTCACCACATCGCGGCAGCTGTTCAGTTGCTGCAATGGCACCCCGGTGAGGGTAACGCCCTCCTCCAGGCTTTGCCCTTGGCCCAGCCGGATGGTCAGGCTGGTACCGTCGGTGCAACTGACTTCGCAGCGGTCAGGCAGGCAGGCCTGTTCGATCATTTGGCGCATTTCAAGCATCGAAACTCCAATCAACGACATGTCACGACCCTCTCTTCTTATGGATGGCCTGAAGCTATGTGAGTACGCCTTTGGCAGGCAGGGTGCCAATTGATAATGCGCATGCCCAAGCGGCCGTCCATGCGCCAAGGCAATGATAATGCGGGAGATTATCTAGCACCTTAGTGGAAGAACGGCGAAGGGCCATGACCGTTCGATCCAATGATGGCACCTGGCGACAGGCGGTCAGCTTGCCGCCAGAGGGCCTGAACGTCAGTGCGCTTGACCCTCCATCTGCCCAAACCGCCCGGCATGGAAATCGTCGAACGACTCGGCGATTTCCGCCTGGCTGTTCATCACGAACGGGCCATAGCCGACGATGGGCTCATCGATTGGCTCACCGCTGAGCAACAGCACGCTGGCGCCTTCGCGCGCCTCGATCAACACGTCTTCGCCAGTACGCTCCAGCAGTACCAGGCTGGCCGGGCCGGCGTCACGCTCACCGTTGACCCGCAGCGTGCCACGCAGCACGACCAGCGCCGCATTGCGGCCAGCGGCGACGGGCAGTTGCACGTGCGAACCCGCCTGCAGGCGCATGTCCCAGACGTCCATCGGGGTGAAGGTCCGCGCCGGCCCCTGATGGCCTTGGTAGCTACCTGCAATGACCCGAAGGCTGCCCGTGTCACCGTCCAGCGCCACCTCAGGGATGTCCGTTGCCAGCAATGTCTGGTAGCCAGCCGCCGCGCGTTTATCCCGCGCTGGCAGGTTGACCCACAGCTGCACCATCTCGAGCATGCCGCCACTGCGGGCGAACGCCGGGGAATGGAACTCTTCATGGATGATGCCGTTGGCGGCAGTCATCCACTGCACATCCCCCGGGCCGATGAAGCCACCGGCGCCGGTGGAGTCACGGTGCTCCAGCTCGCCCTGGTAAACGATGGTCACTGTCTCGAAACCACGGTGAGGGTGCTGGCCGACGCCGCGCCGGTCGGTGGTTGGGGTAAAGGTGTGCGGCCCGGCGTAATCGAGCAGCAGGAACGGGCTGATCTGGCTGGCCAGGTTGTCGTAGGTGAACAAGCTGCGTACCGGGAAGCCATCGCCTACCCAGTGGGCGTGCGGGCTGCGGTGGATACCCAGGATCTTTTTCATGAGAAGTCTCCTCTCTAAGGCTGGGTTAACCTTATCAATGAGACCAATCGACCGGTAGCCAGCGAAAATGGCTTTGAGCGTCCCATTAATGGAACAGTTGCTCAGCCCTGCAGGAAATCCACCACCTGTTGCGCCGCCGTGGCCGGTTCCTCTTGCATGAAACAATGCCCACCGGCGACCTGGCGAGCCTCTACCTGGGCGTTGAGGGTGGCCAAGCGCTGGGCCGAGTGCGGCACAAAGGGATAGGTGTGCTGGCCATGAAGCACCAGGGTCGGCGCCTGGATGGCCGCGAGGTGCGCCCACATGCGCGTGGGGAACGAACTGAAGATTTCCACTTCGCGGCTGGGCCGGCATTTGAGCACCACACCTTCACCGCAATCGCCGATGGCGTGTTCAATATAGGCGTGCAGCGCGGCGTCCTTCCAGCCTTTGAAAATCCCCCGCCCCTGCAGCGAGGCCAGTGCTGCCTCGCGGTCCGGCCAGTGGCTGCGGCGGCTGGCAGCCTTGCGCGCCAGGGTATGCCGGCGGTGCAGGCCGACCAGCGCCGCGGCCCCCATCATGCCGATCATGCGCCGGCTGAACAGCACCGGGTCGAGCAGCACCGCACGTTCGAACAGGCGTGGCGCGCTGGCCAGGATCAAGCCCGTCAGCACGCCACCGAAACTGTGCCCCACCGCGTAGCGCGGCACCTCGCCATACTCGCCACGCCCCGCCTCGAATGCTTCCACCGCCAGGGCGGCGGTGCGGTTCCAGCCGCGGAACGCGCCACCGTGGTCACTGTCGCCATGCCCCTGGACATCGCACAGCCACAGGTCGAAATGCTCGCCCAGGCGCATCAGCATCGGCTCGTAGGCCAGGCAGCAGAAGCCGTTGCCGTGCAGAAAATGCAGCAGCGGCTTGCCGCTTGCCGGCGAGCGCCAGCCGCGCAAGGTGAAGCCTTCGGAGCATGGGTGGGACCAGGGGATCAACTGCATGGGCTTGCGGTACTCGACGCGTTACGAAAACGACGATTCTACAAACAGCAACGGGTACAGGGAAATCACCAGCAGCAAGGCCATCAGGACATTGAACAGCATCAGCCAACGGGGGTTCTGCAGCAGGTTGCGCAGCGCGCTGCCGCACATCACCCACACACCGACGCTGGGCAGGTTGACCAGGGCGAACACCGCGGCGACCACGATCACGTTCATCACATAGCCCTGGGCCGGCGTGTACGTGGTGATTGCCCCTACCGCCATCACCCAGGCCTTGGGGTTGACCCACTGAAACGCCGCTGCGCCCCAGAAGCCCATCGGCTTGCGGGCATCGGGCGAATCGGCGCCGATTGGCCCGGAGGTGGCGATCTTCCAGGCGAGGTACAGCAAATAGGCAGCGCCCACATAGCGCAGCACGGTGTACAGCGCAGGCCACGCCTTGAACACCTCGCCCAGGCCCAGGCCGACGGCAAGCACCATGACCATGAAGCCGATGCTGATACCCAGCGCATGGGGGATCGAGCGGCGCACGCCAAAGTTCACGCCCGAGGCCAGCAACATGGTGTTGTTAGGCCCTGGGGTGATCGAGGAAACAAAGGCAAACAGCACGAAGGCGGTAAGCAGGTCGGCAGAGGCAAGCATGGTGCGGATTCCAGAAGCGTTATAGGTGCTGTCACACTACTGGAGTCGCACGGCATTGCGACCGGTACAGTTACATTAAATTAAGCAGATACACATGACTGTATCGTCCACGACGCACGAAGAAAGGAAGCCCAGATGAGTTTGACCATTCGCCCTGCCGTTCGCACCGACGCCACGCAGATTCTCGCCTTCATCACCGAGCTGGCCGAATACGAGCGGGCGCGCCATGAAGTGATCGCCAGCGTTGCCGATATCGAACAGAGCCTGTTCGATGAGGGCAGCACGGTGCACAGCCTGATCTGCGAGCGCGATGGGCGGGCCATCGGCTTTGCCGTGTATTTCTACAGTTATTCGACCTGGCTGGGGCGTAACGGGATTTACCTGGAGGACCTTTACATCACCCCGGAACAACGCGGCGGTGGCGCTGGCCGGGATTTGCTGCGGCACATTGCCCGTGAGGCGGTGGAGCACCGCTGTGGGCGGTTGGAGTGGAGTGTGCTGGACTGGAACGCGCCGGCGATCGGGTTCTATGAATCGCTGGGGGCCCAAGCGCAGGATGAGTGGGTGCGGTACCGGCTGGATGGCGACAAGCTGCTGCGGTTTGCCCGGGGTTGATTGCCGGCCTGCACCGGCCCTATCGCGGGCAAGCCCGCTCCAAAGGCCGGCAGCGCTGCTGAACCTGTGGCAGCGGCTTCAGCCGCGAAGCAGGCGCCGCGGTGGATGGCACCGGCTTCGCCGGTGTTCGCGGCTGAAGCCGCTCCTACACGATCCCCGCCAAATCAGTAAGGTCTGTGGGAGCCGGCTTGCCGGCGATAGGGCCGGTATTGGCTACCTCAATTCCCCTGCCAGACCGCACCGGCGATATCCACCCGTTTGGGCAACAACCGGTTCTCGAAAAACAACGCGGCGGTACGCTGCTGCGCCGCCACGATCTCGTCACTCACCGCAATCACCGGCGATGCGGGCCGATGGCTGAAGCTGCGCCGCACCACCGCTTCCGGCAGGCCCATGAACTGCGCCAACAGCTTAATGCTGCCGGCTTCATCGCTGCGCGTCAGCGCTTCGGCGCGGGTGATCTCGTCGAGCACCTGCTTGACGAACTCACCGTGGGCCTCGACATACCCGCGCGCGCCCAGCATGAACGGCCCGATCAAGCCCAACCCTTCGCCATCAGCCAGCAAGCGAGCCTTGCCTTCCAGGTCGATGGCCGAATAGAACGGGTCCCAGATCGCCCAGGCGTCCACGCTGCCACGTTCGAACGCAGCACGCGCATCCGCTGGCGCCAGGTACACCGGTTGCACGTCACGGATGCTCAGGCCGGCCTTGGCCAGGCTGCGCAACAGCAGGTTGTGCGCGCTGGAGCCCTTCTGCAGGGCTATGCGCTTGCCCTTGAGTTCGGCAACGGAGTTGACCGGGCTGCCCTTGGGCACGAGGATCACCTCGGCTTTCGGCTTCGGTGGTTCGGCGCCGATGTACAACAGGTCGGCGCCGGCGGCCTGGGCAAAAATCGGCGGGATGTCGCCGGTGGAGCCTATGTCCAGGCTGCCAATGTTCAAGGCTTCGAGCATCTGCGGCCCGGCCGGAAACTCGATCCACTCGACCTGCGTGTTGGCAAAGCGCTGCTCCAGCAGGCGGTGCTGCTTGGCCAGCACCAGGCTGATCGAGCCCTTCTGGTAGCCGATGCGCAAGGCGGCAGGGTCGGCGGCGTGCGCCGCGCCGGCCAGGGCCAGCAGTGCAACCAGGGCAAAACGTACAAGGCGCATCGGTCACTCCTTCCAGTCGGTCGAGGGTTTTTCCCAGAGGTTGATCCCGCCTTCCACGGCGTACTGGTCGATCTCGGCCAGCTCCTCGGCGCTGAACGCCAGGTTGTCGAGTGCGGCGACGTTCTCGATGATCTGCTCGGGCCGGCTGGCGCCGATCAGTGCCGAGCTTACCCGTGGATCGCGCAGGGTCCAGGCCAGGGCCAGCTGGGCAAGGCTCTGGCCGCGGCGCTGGGCGATTTCGTTCAGGGCGCGGGCGCGGGCGATGTTGGCCTCGGACAGGTGCTGGGGCAGCAACGAGCCACCGCCTGCCCGGTTCACCCGCGCATCGGCGGGGATGCCATTGAGGTACTTGTCGCTGAGCAACCCCTGGGCCAGGGCGGTGAACACGATCACGCCGGCGCCTACCTCAGCCGTGGTGTCCAGCAGGTCATGTTCGATCCAGCGGTTGAACAGGTTGTACGAAGGCTGGTGAATCAACAGCGGCACATGCAACTCGGCCAGCAGCGCGGCGATCTCGCGGGTCTTGCCGGCCGAGTAGGACGAGATGCCGATGTACAGCGCCTTGCCCTGGCGGACGATATCGGCCAGGGCGATGGCGGTCTCTTCAAGCGGCGTGTCGGCGTCGAAGCGGTGCGAGTAGAAGATGTCGACATAGTCCAGGCCCAGGCGCTGCAGGCTCTGGTCGAGGCTGGAGACCAGGTATTTGCGCGAACTGCCGCCCTGCCCGTACGGCCCCGGCCACATGTCCCAGCCCGCCTTGCTGGAGATGATCAGCTCGTCGCGGTAGCTGCGCAGGTCTTCGCGCAGCAGGCGGCCGAAGTTGGTCTCGGCACTGCCGTAGGGTGGGCCATAGTTGTTGGCCAGGTCGAAGTGGTTGATACCGGCATCGAACGCGGTGCGCAGCAGGGCGCGCTGGGTGTCGATGGGTGTGGCATCGCCGAAGTTGTGCCACAGGCCCAGGGACAGGGCCGGCAGCACCAGGCCGCTGCGGCCGACACGGCGGTAAGGCATGCGCGCATAGCGCTCGGGGTGTGCGATGTAGCTCATGGTTGGCCTCGCTCGGCAAAGTTGGGGTTGACGGGGCGCGCCAGCCCCAGGTGCTCGCGCAGGGTGTGGCCCTGGTACTGGCGGCGGAACAGGCCACGGCGCTGCAGTTCGGGGACCACTTGGCTGGCGAAGTCCTCCAGGCCTTGGGGCAGATGCGGCACCAGCACGTTGAAACCATCGGCGGCCCGGCCTTCAAACCAGGCCTGGAGTTGGTCGGCGATGTGCGATGGCGTGCCGACCAGGCTGTAATGCCCTCGCCCGCCGGCAATGCGCCGGCCCAGTTCGGCCAGGGTCAGTTGTTCATTGCCGGCCAGTTCGGTCAGCAGTTGCTGGCGGCTGCGCTGGCCGTCCTGGGTCGGTGGCAGCTCGGGCAATGGCCCGTCCAGCGGGTAGCCGGTCAAGTCGAAGTTGCCCAGCATGCGCCCCAGCAAAGCGACGCCGACACGGGGATCGACCAAGTCCTGGAACTGCTGGAACTTGTCCTGCGCTTGGGCAGCACTGCGCCCCACCACGACAAACACGCCGGGCATGATTTTCAGCGAATCTTCGCCACGCCCATGCCGCGCCAGGCGGCCCTTGAGGTCGCTGTAAAAGGCCTGGGCGCGGGCCAGGCTGGGTTGGGCGGTGAACACCACTTCGGCGCTTTCGGCGGCCAGTTCGCGACCGGCCTCGGAGGAGCCGGCCTGCACCAGCACCGGCCGCCCCTGGGGTGAACGGGCAACGTTGAGCGGCCCCTTGACGCGAAAGTGCTCCCCTGCGTGGTCCAGGGTGCGTACCGCGTCCGGGCGATGGAACTGGCCGCTGGCCTTGTCGCGCACAAAAGCGTCATCCGCCCAGCTGTCCCACAAGCCCTGCACCACCTGCTGGAACTCGCGGGCCCGGGCATAGCGCTGGGCGTGCGGGATATGCGCATCGCGGCCGAAATTACCGGCCTCGGCGGCGGCATCGGAAGTGACCAGGTTCCAGCCGGCACGCCCGCCGGAAAGATGGTCCAGCGAAGCGTACTTGCGCGCCACGTGGTAGGGCTCGTTATAGCTGGTGGTGGCCGTGGCGATCAGGCCGATGCGTTCGGTCACCGCGCTCAGTGCCGACAGCAGGGTCAGCGGCTCGAAGTACACCGAGCGGGCGCTGTGGCTGGCCAGGGCATCGGTCGGCGCGGCGACGCTGTCGGCAACGAACAGCGCATCGAAACAGGCCGCCTCGGCGACTTGCGCGGCGCGCCGGTAGCTGGCGAAGTCCATCGGGTCGGCCGGCACATCCGGGTGGCGCCAGGCCGCCAGGTGGTGCCCGGTGGCCATCAGGAAGGCGCCGAGGCTCATTTGACGATTCATGTCGATCTCCTTGCAGGGGCCGCTGTGCGGCCCGAAGGGCTGGGTAATCTCCCACCGTTGAAAACGCGCTTAGAAGTCCTTGCGAAGCTGCACGCCGAAATAGCGCCCGTCGTCGCGTGGCACCGAGCGGTAGATGTAGTCCCCGCCACTGGCCAGCATTTGCGCGTACGACTTGTCACCGAGGTTCTTGCCCAACAGCGCCACGCGCCAGCCGTCGTTGTAGTCGGCCAGGGCGATGCTGGCGTTCCAGATACCGTAGGCGCCCTGCACGGTGTCGGGGTTTTGATCGAGGCTGAACTGCACCTCGTCCTGCCAGCTGTAGTCGCTGGACAGCTCGATATCCAGGCCGTTGTCCAGCGGGATGGTGTAGTCGGCCCGCACGTAGGTTTTCCAGTCCGGGGTGAACGGCAGGTGGCCGCCATCGATGTTGCAGTTGGCCGCCGCGCCTACCGGGCAGTTGAAGTGGTCGACCCGGGCCTTGGTGTAGGCCATCGCCGCCGACAGTTTGAGCTGGCGGGTGGCCTGGAAGCTGGCGTCGAGCTCCACGCCCTGGGTCTTGACCTTGCCGGCGTTGACCAGGCGGGTGACCACCTGGTTGGCGACGGTATCGAAGAAGTTGGCCTGGTAGTCGTCGTAGTCGGTGTGGAACACCGCGAGGTTGGCCATCAGGCGGTTGTCCAGCGCGGTGCCCTTGAGGCCGATTTCATAAGCGTCGGAGGTTTCCGGCTTGAGCGCATCGGTGTCGCGCGGCTGCATGTTGAAGAACACGTTGTAGGCCGGGCCTTTGTAGCCGCGCGAATAGGTCACGTAGCCGGTCAGGTTGTCGTTGAAGTCGTACTGCAGGCCGGTGCGGCCGCTCCAGCCGTCCTCGTCCACCGAGCCGGAGCTGGACGTGGATGGCTGGATGCCGGTCACGGCAGTGGCGGCTGTGGAGACGCGACGGTGGTCATAGTCGAGGTCGTCGTGGGTCCAGCGCAGGCCGAAGATGGCACGCAAGTCGTCGGTGAAGTTGAAGGTGTTTTCGCCGAACAGGGCGACGCTGTCGTTGGTGGTGGAATAATCCGCCCGCCCGCGGTTGGCCACAGCATCATTGACCGACAGGCGCTGGTAGGTTTCGTTGGACGTGCCATGCATGTAGAAGGCGCCCAACACGTATTCGTTGAACTGCCCTTTGGGCGAGGTCAGGCGAAACTCTTGGCTGTACTGGTCGTAATCAACCGTGCCCTTGTCGTGGGAAGCGGTCACGGGCAGCAAGGCCCGGCGATCGCCGTCCTGGTACTGGGTGTTGTCCCAGCCGCGCCAAGCGCTGATCGAAGTCAGGGTGTAATCGCCCAACTGCCAGTCGAGCTGGGCCGACAGGCCCTGGTTCTCGTCTTCGACATGGGTTTTGAAGTCGCTGTTGATGTCGCGGTTGTGGGCGCTTGGCGTGACCGGACGAAGCTGGTTGGTGAAGGCGGTACTGGCGCGGGTGACCACGCCGCTGGGCAAGGTGTCTTCACCCTTCATGTAGTCGGCGATCAGAGTCAGGCGCAGGGCTTCGCTGGGCTCGAACTCCAGCTTGCCGCGCACACCTTTGCGCTCGTAACCGTTGACGTCATGGCCATTGGCGACGTTTTCGACGTTGCCGTCGTAGTCGCCCCATAGGGTGCTCAGCGAGCCCTTGAACTGCTCGTTCAGGCGCCCGCCAATGCCAAAGCGCAGGCGGTTTTCGTCACCCCCGCCGAAGTGTGAATAGTCCACGTAGCCCTGGGTGTGCTCGGGGATGGCTTTACTCACCACGTTCAACACACCGGCCGAGGCATTCTTGCCAAACAGCGTGCCCTGCGGGCCGCGCAGCACTTCGATGCGCTCAAGGTCGAGCAGGTCGAGGGTGGACTGGCCGGGGCGGCCGAACACCACGCCATCCACCACCGTGGCCACGGTAGGCTCCACACCTGGGGACGTGGAGATGGTGCCCACGCCACGGATGAACAGCGATGTGTCCTTGTTCGAAGCACCGGCACGGTAATTGAGGGTGGGTACTTGCTGGACGATGCTGGCAACGTTGTTGCGGTTGTCACGCTCAAGCTGTTCGCCATCGACCACCGACACCGCCACCGGTACTTCCTGCAGGGTCGATTCACGCCGGGTGGCGGTGACGGTCACCGCGCCCAGCGACGTGGCCTGCGGCGCTTGCTCGACCGTCTCGGCGGCCTGGGCACATTGGCCGACGGCGGCCAGCAGCACGGCGGCAGCCAAAGGGTGGCGTTGGGTAAAGGGGAAGGCGCTACGGCTTATATGCATGATGCTCACTCTGCAAATCGAGACCAGACCAGGCCCGGGCACGGGCCGACACGGATGTTGCTGTGGGTGTCTGGTCTCGCTCGTGCGAGTGGCAGGCGCTTGCCAACAGCAGCGCTTGTTAGCGCTAACATGAACAAGTATCAGGACCGCTGCTTAGCAGGTCAAATACTAAAAAAGCAGATTTATATGCCATTAAGCTATTTGCCAGTCGCCTGCACGTTAGCGCTAACATCGCGCCATTTCATCCAGGAATTCACCTGTGAGCCAAGCCAAGGATTCACCCCGCAAACGCCGTGGCGCCGGCCGGGTCACCCTCGCCGAAGTGGCGCGCGCGGCCGAGGTTTCGGCCATCAGCGTTTCGCGCTACTTCAACCAGCCCGAGCAGGTGTCACCGCCCCTGCGCGAACGCATCGAGGCCGCCGTGCAAGCGTTGGGTTATGTACCCAATCTGGTGGCTGGCGGCCTGGCGTCGGCCCGCGGGCGAATCGTCGGCATGGTGATCCCGAACATCTCCGGCCCGATCTTCGCCCAGACCATCCAGGCCTTCAGCGACACCCTCAGCCAGCACGGCTATCAGCTGCTCCTGGCTTCCAGTTACTTCGATGAGGCGCAGGAAGAAAGCGCCGTGCGTGCCTTTCTGGGGTGGTCGCCTGCTGCGCTGGTTGTCACCAGCCGTTTTCACAGCCCGGGCACCGAAAAAATGCTGGCGGACGCCGACGTGCCGGTGGTGGAGATCTGGGACTACAGCCCGCAGCGCACGCCTTTGCAGGTTGGTTTTCTGCATCATCAGGTTGGTGTGCAGGCCTGCCGTTACCTGCTGGACAAGGGCCACCGACGGATCGCCTTCGTGCAGAACAGCGCTGCGGGCGACCTGAGTGCCCTGGAGCGGCGCGACGGTTACATCGAAACGCTCAAGGCAGTCGGGCTTGAGCCCTGGGTGTTTGTGCCGTCTGCCAATACCGCTCCGTTCGAAGCGGGCAAGCAGGCCATGGAGGCATTGATTTGGCGCAGCCCGCGGCCGCAGGCGATCATCTTCGCCAACGACAACCTGGCTGCAGGTGCCCTCCTCGCCGGCCAGCGCGCCGGGCTGCGGCTGCCCGAGGACATGGCAATCGTGGGGTTTGGTGACTATGCGTTTGCCGAAATGCTGTTGCCGAGCCTGACCACCTTGCGCCCGCCATCGCGGCAGATTGGCGAGTTGGCTGCGTTGCGAGTACTGCAGCACCTGGGGGCGGTGGCGCATGAGGGTGAGGTGCAACGCCTGAACTTGCTGGAATGTGAGCTGATAGGCCGTGAAAGTGCGTAGCGCGCTGGCCAGGTGAAAACCGTGGGCTGGCTGCGGGGTGCGCGGCCAGCCCACTGGCGCTGTCGTTACTCAACGACCCCGCAGGCAAACCGTGCACCACCGCCACCGAGTTTCTCGGGGTGATCGCTGTGGTTATCACCCCCGGCATGCACCATCAGCGCATGCCCTT
>Ga0213823_1000117_pt1 | contig 83616 bp, 77 predicted proteins | sample MC6MC0907MG_FD_179887 | JGI IMG/M metagenome (GOLD analysis project Ga0213823, IMG submission 179887) | Enriched soil aggregate microbial communities from Iowa State University, Ames, United States - MC6-MC0907-MG | ecosystem: Environmental > Terrestrial > Soil > Unclassified | place: USA: Iowa... | reverse complement strand
GTTTCCCCTCAAGCCCGGCTTAGCCGAGCGCGTCATCCACATCGACAAAACGACCGCCAAGCATGGAAATCCGCCTGTTGCACGGCGCCGCTATCGCGCCTTACATCGATGACCTCGCTCGCCTGCGGCTAACCGTGTTCCGCGAGTTTCCCTACCTGTACGACGGTACGCCCGAATATGAAGCCGACTACCTGGGTGCCTATGCTCGCTCCGGCCGCAGCCTGGTAGTGCTGGCGCTGGATGACGACAAGGTGGTGGGCGCTTCTACCGGCCTGCCGCTGGTGGACGTTGCGCCGCAGTTCCAGCAGCCGTTCCTGGCGCAGGGGCGTGACCCGGCCAGCGTGTACTACTTCGGCGAATCCCTGGTGTTGCCCGAATACCGTGGCCAAGGCCTGGGTGTGCGCTTTTTCATCGAACGCGAGTCGTATGCGCACAAGCTGGCCGAATTCGATTATTGCGCGTTCTGCGCCGTGGAGCGCCCGGGTGTGCACCCGTTGCGGCCAGCCAATTACAAACCGCTGCACGGTTTTTGGCGCAACCGCGGCTTCCTGCACGACCCGTCGCTGCGTACCAGCTATGCCTGGCGCGACCTTGGCGAGCCGCACAGCAGCGACAAGATCATGTCGTTCTGGCTCAAGGAGCTGCCGATATGATCCGCCTGGCGGCCTGCCAGTACGCCATCGAGCTGCACGAAACCTGGGATGCTTACGCCGACCACCTGCAGCGCCTGTGCGCCGAGGCAGTGGAGGCGGGCGCCCAGTTGTTGCTGCTGCCGGAATATGCAGGCCTGGTGCTCAGCGGCCAGTTGCCCGCCGAGCAACGTGGTGACCTCAAGGCTTCCATTGCCGGTATTCAGCCCCTGATCGAACCGTGGCGGGCGTTGTGCGAAAGCATGGCTCGGCGCTGGGACGTTTACCTGCAACCGGGCAGCCTGCCGGTGCTGGACGCCGATGGGCGCTATCGCAACCGTGCCTGGCTGTTCGGCCCCGACGGCGAGCTAGGGCATCAGGACAAGCTGATGATGACCCGCTTCGAGCGCGAGCAGTGGGACATTCCGGCCGGCCAGGGGCTGACGGTGTTCGACACCCCGCTGGGCCGGCTGGGCATTCTGATCTGCTACGACAATGAATTCCCGATGCTGGCGCGAGGCCTGGCTGAAGCGGGGGCTGACCTGATCCTTGCGCCCAGCTGCACCGATACCGAGGCCGGCTACCACCGGGTGCGCATCGGCGCCCAGGCGCGGGCGCTGGAGAATCAGATTGCGGTGTTGCAGAGCCCGACCGTGGGCCTGGCAGCCTGGTCGCAGGCGCTGGATGAGAACATCGGGCGGGCGGGGCTGTTCGTGCCGCCGGATCACGGCATGCCGGCAAATGGGGTAATTGCCGAGAGCCAGCAACTGAGCCCGGCGAGCAGCCAATGGCTGGTGTGTGATATTGACCTGGCGCAGGTGCGGCGTGTGCGGGAGGAGGGGCAGGTGTTCACGCGGCGCGATTGGCCTGAGCAGTTCGAACGGGTTCTCTGAAACGGCGGCGGCCCCTTCTCGGTTAAACCCGTTCCTACAGGTACAGCGCACACTTTGGATCAGCGCTGTACCTGTGGGAGCGGGTTTACCCGCGAAGGGGCCGCCGCTAGTGCAACTGCCTTACTTCACTTCAACAGCGAGGCTCTCGGCAATCTTGTTCTGCCACAGCGCAGGGCCGGTGATGTGTACCGACTCACCGTTGCTGTCCACCGCGACGGTGACCGGCATGTCCTTCACATCGAACTCGTAGATCGCTTCCATGCCCAGCTCGGCGAACGCCAGGACCTTGGACTTGCGGATCGCCTGGGCGACCAGGTAGGCGGCGCCGCCAACAGCCATCAGGTACACGGCCTTGTTGTCCTTGATCGCTTCGATGGCGGTCGGGCCACGCTCGGACTTGCCGATCATGCCCAGCAGGCCAGTCTGCTCGAGGATCTGACGGGTGAACTTGTCCATGCGGGTGGCGGTGGTCGGGCCGGCTGGGCCAACCACTTCGTCACCGACCGGGTCTACCGGGCCAACGTAATAGATGAAGCGGCCTTTGAGGTCGACCGGCAGTTCCTCGCCACGGTTGAGCATCTCGACCATGCGCTTGTGCGCGGCGTCGCGGCCAGTGAGCATCTTGCCGTTGAGCAGGATGGTCTCGCCTGGCTTCCAGCTGGCGACTTCTTCCGGGGTGATGTCGTCGAGGTTGACGCGGCGGGCGCTTGGGCCCGCTTCCCAGACGATTTCCGGATAGGCGTCCAGCGACGGTGCTTCCAGCTCGGCAGGGCCCGAACCGTCGAGCACGAAGTGCGCGTGGCGGGTGGCGGCGCAGTTCGGGATCATGCATACCGGCAGGGACGCGGCGTGGGTCGGGTAGTCCATGATCTTGACGTCGAGCACGGTGGTCAGGCCGCCCAGGCCCTGGGCGCCGATGCCCAGCTGGTTGACCTTCTCGAACAGCTCCAGGCGGATCTCTTCGATACGGTTCTGCGGGCCACGCGCCTTCAGCTCGTGAATGTCGATGGACTCCATCAACACTTCCTTGGCCATCACCGCGGCCTTCTCGGCAGTACCGCCGATGCCGATGCCGAGCATGCCAGGCGGGCACCACCCTGCGCCCATGGTCGGAACGGTCTTCAGCACCCAGTCGACGATCGAGTCGGACGGGTTGAGCATGGCCATCTTCGACTTGTTCTCGGAACCGCCGCCCTTGGCTGCGACATCGACTTCGACCTTGTCGCCAGGGACGATCGAGTAGTGGATGACGGCCGGGGTGTTGTCCTTGGTGTTCTTGCGGGCACCGGCCGGGTCGGCCAGGATCGACGCACGCAGGACGTTTTCAGGCAGGTTGTAGGCGCGACGCACACCTTCGTTGATCATGTCGTCGACGCTCAGGGTGGCGCCGTCCCAGCGTACGTCCATACCCACACGTACGAACACGGTGACGATGCCGGTGTCCTGGCAGATCGGGCGGTGGCCGGTGGCGCACATGCGCGAGTTGATCAGGATCTGGGCGATGGAGTCGCGCGCGGCAGGCGACTCTTCACGCAGGTAGGCCTCGTGCATCGCCTGGATGAAATCGACGGGGTGGTAGTACGAGATGAATTGCAGGGCGTCGGCGACGCTCTGAATCAGGTCGTCTTGCTTGATCACGGTCATGCAGCGCGCTCCTCTTAAAGACGGGAACATTCGTAAAGGCTTTTCGACACTGCACACCCGTGTGTCGAAACGCCTGGCAAGGCGTCGGCAGGTCAGGCCGACGTAAAAAGGCGCGGCAGTATAGCGCGCCTGCGGCGGCGAAACACCTGCGTGTGGTCTGGACCTTGGTCTGCAGGCGGCGGGCATCGTTTTTGCTGCGGCTGCCCGCTTGCCTTAGAGTGGCCGTGTAGACCCGGAGAAATGTGACCATGCCTGAACTCTGTGTGGGCGAGCGCCGTTGGACGGTGCCCACCGGTAGCAACCTGCTCGATGCCCTGAACGAGGCCGGCTTGAACGTGCCCTACAGCTGCCGTGCCGGCAGTTGCCATGCGTGCCTGGTGCATTGCCTGGACGGGCAGCCGGCAGATGCCTTGCCCGAGGCCCTGGCGCTGGAAAAACACGCCCAGGGTTGGCGCCTGGCCTGCCAGTGCCGGGTGGTCGGCGACTTGCGCGTGGCGGTGTTCGACCCGCTGCAGGATGGCATTCCTGCGCAGGTCTGTGCGCTGGACTGGTTCGGCGAGGTGTTGCGCCTGCGCCTGCGGCCAGAGCGAACACTGCGCTACCAGGCTGGCCAGCACGTGGTGCTGTGGAACGGTTCGGTAGCACGCCCCTATTCGCTGGCGAGCCTACCGGGTGAAGATGAATTTCTGGAATTTCATATCGACTGCCGCCGGCCGGGGGCCTTTTGCGACAAGGCGCGGGGGTTGCAGGTGGGCGACGTGCTGCGCCTGGGCGAACTCAGGGGTGGGGCGTTGCACTACGATCCGGACTGGCAGGAGCGGCCGCTCTGGCTGTTGGCGGCGGGGACCGGGCTTGCGCCGTTGTGGGGCATCTTGCGCGAGGCGCTGCGCCAGGGGCATTGCGGCGAGATCAGGGTGATGCATGTGGCGCGTGAGCACGCCGGGCATTATCTGGCTGAGACGTTGAAGAATATCGAAGGGGTGAGTATCGACCTGGTGCTGGCGGATCAGCTGGATGAAGCGTTGGCGGCGTTGCGGCCGTCTTCGCGGCAGACAGTCGCGCTGGTGTGCGGGGCGGCGGGGAGTGTGGAGCGTTTCGCGCGGCGGCTGTTCATCGCCGGGGTGCCGAGGGGGCAGGTGTTTGCCGATGTATTTGTCGAGCATGCCTGAAGGTTGTGTGCTGTGTGGACCGGCCCATCGCCGGCAAGCCGGCTCCCACAGGATCAGCGTCAGGCCACAGGCTGGCGCAGTACTTGTGGGAGCCGGCTTGCCGGCGATGGGCCGCAAAGCGGCCCTGGGGAGGCAGATCAGCCAACCAGCGGATCACCGACATGCAGGATTTTCATGCCGTTGGTGCCACCGATGGTGTGGTAGCTGTCGCCCTTGGTCAGGATGACCCAGTCGCCTTGCTCCACCAGCCCACGCTTGAGCAGTTCGTCGACCGCCGCCTGGCTCACCTTGTCGGCCGGCAGCGAGGCCGGGTCGAAGGCGATCGGGTAGACGCCGCGGAACATCGCGGTACGGGCCTGGGTGGCGCGGTGCGGGGTCAGTGCGTAGATCGGCACGTGCGAACGCAGGCGCGACATGATCAGCGGGGTGTAGCCACTTTCGGTGAGGGCGATGATCGCCTTGACGCCGGGGAAGTGGTTGGCGGTGTACATGGCCGCCAGGGCAATGCTTTCGTCGCAGCGCTCGAAGGTGGTGTGCAGGCGGTGGCTGGATTTCTGGTTGGTCGGGTGCTTTTCGGCACCTTGGCAAATACGCGCCATGGCCTGTACGGCTTCGATCGGGTAGGAACCGGCGGCACTTTCGGCCGACAGCATCACCGCATCGGTGTTGTCGAGCACGGCGTTGGCCACGTCGGACACTTCGGCGCGGGTCGGCATCGGGTTCTGGATCATCGACTCCATCATCTGGGTCGCCACGATCACCGCTTTGTTGTTGCGGCGGGCGTGCTGGATGATCTTCTTCTGGATGCCGATCAGCTCGGCGTCGCCGATTTCCACGCCCAGGTCGCCACGGGCAACCATGACTGCGTCGGAGGCGGCGATCAGGCCGTCGAGGGTCTCGTCGTCGGCAACGGCTTCGGCGCGCTCGATCTTGGCCACCAGCCAGGCGCTGCCGCCAGACTCGTCACGCAGCTTGCGGGCGTATTCCATGTCCTTGGCGTCACGCGGGAACGACACGGCCAGGTAGTCCAGGTCCATTTCCGCGGCCAGCTTGATGTCGGCCTTGTCTTTTTCGGTCAGGGCCGGAGCGGTCAGGCCGCCACCTTTGCGGTTGATGCCTTTGTGGTCCGACAGGGGGCCACCGACGATTACCACGCAGTGCAGGGCATCAGCGGTGGCGGTCTCGACGCGCATGACCACGCGGCCATCGTCGAGCAGCAGTTCGTCGCCGACGCCGCAGTCCTTGACCAGGTCCGGGTAGTCGATACCGACGATGTCCTGGTTGCCTTCGGTCAGCGGGTGAGCGGTGGAGAAGGTGAACGTGTCACCGACTTTCAGTTCGATGCGCTTGTTGCTGAATTTGGCGATGCGGATCTTCGGACCCTGCAGGTCGCCCAGCAGTGCGACGTGGCGACCATTCTTGGCAGCGATCTCACGGATCAGGCGGGCGCGCGCCTTGTGCTCGTCCGGGGTGCCGTGGGAGAAGTTCAGGCGTGCCACGTCCAGGCCGGCGAGGATCAGTTGTTCGATCACTTCCGGCGAGTTGCTGGCGGGGCCAAGGGTGGCGACGATTTTGGTACGGCGGATGGTCATGCACAGACTCCTATAGTGAAGCGCAGCGAAAGGCTACTCCTGAATCGCGCTGTAGTCATTGTTCCGTTGCACTACCTGCAAGCAGTGCAGGGTGGCATTTGAACGGGCGGGGTATCCTTGCAAAAGCCTGTGAAGATTTGGCGGCAAAGGCCGATACACTGGCATCAAAGGAGATCCCCCATGCGAGCCCTGATCGTTATAGCCTTGGCGGCCAGCGCCGTCGGCTGCACCCGTTGGTCCATGGACCACCATTTGAACAACGCCTACCGCGCCTACGACCGTGGCGACTGCCAGCAGGTCATGCTCGAGCTGTCGCAGGTCGACCGTACCAGCCGCGCGCGGCCGTTCATCCATCCGGAAGTGTCACTGCTGCGGGGCCAGTGCCTGGAGCGCCAGCAACTGTTCGTCGATGCTGCGCAAACCTACGAATACCTGATCCAGCAATACCCGCGCAACGAATACGCCTACCGGGCCAAGGCGCGGCTGCAGACACTGCAGCAGCTGGGCCACTACCGCGGTGGCGAGGCGGCCGTGGCCAGCCCGGTGAAGGCCTCTCCTTGGCGTTAATACCAAGGTATCGTTTATTTCACGGGATTTGCCGCCGACGCTGCGCTAACCTGTAACTTAGCTGTTACAACAACCGCCAGTACCTCGCATTCCTGGCATCGGGTACGGACTGCACTGTGACCATGTTCAACCAGCGTCATATCGAACGCCATCAGTTGCCTTGTGTTCTCAAGGTCTTCAACCGTTTTACCGATCAGCCGATCGGGCAGTTGGGTAATGCCTCTGAAGATGGCCTGATGTTGATCAGCCAGCTACCTGTGCTGGTCGGGCCCGATTTCGAGCTGCAATTGCGCCTGCCGTTGGCCGGTGGCGGTTTTCAGTTCATCAACCTGACCGCCAGTTGCCTGTGGTGCCGCGAGGATCAGACCCCAGGGCATTACGACTCGGGGTTCATGCTGCTGCAAGCCCCGCGCGAGTACGACGAATTCGTCCGCTCGCTGCGTGACTATTTCAGTTTCCACCCAGCCAACGCTTCCGTCTGAGGGCAGGTCCGCTAGAATCGGGGCGACCTTGAATCAGGACGCTCCCGTGACCTCCAGCATCTTCTGGCACGACTACGAAACCACTGGCATCAACCCACGCTGCGATCGGCCGCTGCAGGTCGCAGGCCTGCGCACCGACTTCGACCTCAACGAGATCGACGAGCCGATCAGCCTTTATTGCCGCCCCTCCGACGATATCCTGCCGCACCCGGCAGCCTGCCTGGTAACCGGCATCACGCCCCAGCAACTGGCCAACCAAGGGCTGTGCGAAGCCGAATTCATGACGCGAGTGCATGAGCAACTGGCGCGCCCTGGAACCTGCGGGGCGGGTTACAACACGCTGCGTTTTGACGACGAAGTTACCCGTTACAGCTTGTACCGCAACTTCTTCGACCCCTACGCCCGTGAGTGGCAGGGCGGCAACAGCCGCTGGGACTTGATCGATGTGGTACGCACGGCGTATGCCCTGCGCCCGGAAGGCATCCAATGGCCGCAACAGGACGGGCGCACCAGCCTGCGCCTGGAGCTGTTGAGCAAAGCCAATGGCATTGACCATGGGCATGCACACGAGGCACTTTCCGACGTGCGGGCCACCATCGCATTGGCCCGCCTGATACGAGAGAAACAACCGAAGTTGTTCGAGTGGCTGTTCCAGTTGCGCAGCAAGCACAAAGTGATGGAGCAGATCCGTTTGTTGCAGCCGATGGTGCATATATCGGGTCGCTTTTCGGCGGCGCGCAATTACCTGGGCGTGGTCTTGCCGTTGGCCTGGCACCCGCGTAATCGCAATGCACTGATTGTGTGCGACCTGCATCAGGAAACCCTACCGTTGATAAGGGAAAGTGCCGAGCTACTTCGTGAACGCTTGTACACGCGCCATGAGGAATTAGCTGAAGGGCAATTACCCGTGCCATTGAAGTTGCTGCAGATCAATCGCTGCCCGGTGGTGGCGCCGCTTTCGGTTTTACGCCCGGCGGATCAGCAACGCCTCGGCATCGATTTGCCACTGCTGCAATCACGCGGTGAGGCGTTGGCCAATCAACAAGAAGAATGGCAACACAAGCTGGAGCACATCTACGGCAAGGATGACTTCACCCCAAGTGAAGATCCGGAACAACAGTTGTATGACGGTTTTCTGGGGGACCGTGACCGGCGCTTGTGCGAGCAAGTGCGCACGCTGGACCCTGCACAGTTGGGGCAGGGGCATTGGATGTTCGATGACCCGCGCATGCCCGAGTTGTTGTTCCGTTACCGGGCCCGTAACTTCCCCGAGACCTTGAACAGTGAAGAGCGTCAGCGCTGGTATGGCTTCTGCCAGCAACGCCTGAGTGACCCGCAGTGGGGCGCACCGAACACGCTAGGGGACTTCGAGCAGGCCCGGCAGAGCGCCTGGGCCAGCGCCGACGAGGCGGGGCGGCGGGTGCTGGATGCCTGGCAGGCGCATGCGCGGCAATTGGCTGAGCAATTTGCAATCGGCGCTTGAGTGTTGATGCATGCGCAAACAAGAACGCCGGCATTGAGCCGGCGTTCTTGTTACAAGCAGTAGCAGCAGGGCTGCGGACAATCAGTCCAGCAGAGTCGCCCAGCTTTCAACCACATCACCACCCCACTTGGCTTTCCATTCTTTCAGGGTTTTGTGGTTGCCGCCTTTGGTTTCGATTACTTCACCGTTGTGCGGGTTCTTGTATTGCTTGACCTTGCGCGCACGCTTGGTGGCGGTGGCCTTGACTGCGCCACGTGGGGCTTTGCTCAGTTTCGACTCTGGGTCGAGCAGGGCAATGACATCACGCAGCGACTTGGAGTATTCGCCCATCAGCGTGCGCAGTTTGCCTTCGAACTCCAGTTCTTTTTTCAGCTTGTCATCCTGCGACAGGTTGGCCAGGCGGGCCTGAAGTTCCTTGATGGCTTCTTCGGTGGCGCGGTACTCGTTAATCAGAGACATGGAGTGTTCCTTGATGCATGTTCAGAGAATGTGTGGGCAATAATAGACAGGCAAAAGTCTCAAGTAAACATATTAATCAAGTGATCAAGTGTTAATACGGCTGTGACAAAATATCTCAAGGTTAAGAAAAATTTACATAAGCCCTGCAGTTCGTCATGTTTTTCATCTGTTGATGGCGACAGGCTGCCGCAGCCCGTTGGCCAAGGGGGGCGCTACCGGTGGGCGCAATGATTACTGCGTTTTTTCGAGCGGGCCGCTAGAATGAGCGCCTTTGCGAAGTTCTGGAGTCTTATTCATGCGCACCTATCGTCTGGTGATCGCCTGCCCCGACCGTGTTGGTATCGTGGCGAAAGTCAGTAATTTCCTGGCTTTGTACAATGGCTGGATCAACGAAGCCAGCCACCACTCCGATGAGCAGAGTGGTTGGTTCTTCATGCGCCATGAAATTCGTGCCGAATCGCTGCCGTTCGGTATCGAGGCCTTCCGCGAAGCATTCGCGCCGATTGCCGAAGAGTTCTCCATGATCTGGCGAGTGACGGATTCTGCGCAGAAGAAACGTGTTGTGCTGATGGCCAGCCGCGAATCCCACTGCCTGGCCGACTTGCTGCACCGTTGGCACACGGCCGAGCTGGATTGCGAGATTCCTTGCGTGATTTCCAACCACAACGACCTGCGCAGCATGGTGGAGTGGCACGGTATTCCGTTCTTCCACGTACCGGTCGACCCGAAAGACAAGGCACCGGCGTTTGCCGAAGTGTCGCGCCTGGTTCAAGAGCACGCGGCTGACGTCGTGGTGCTGGCGCGCTACATGCAGATCCTGCCGCCGCAGCTGTGCCAGGATTACGCCGAGAAGGTGATCAACATCCACCACAGCTTCCTGCCTTCGTTCGTCGGCGCCAAGCCGTACCATCAGGCCGCCCTGCGGGGTGTGAAGCTGATCGGTGCGACCTGCCACTATGTGACCGAAGAGCTGGACGCCGGCCCGATCATCGAGCAGGACGTGGTGCGTGTTAACCATGCCGACAGCATCGAGGACATGGTGCGTTTTGGCCGTGATGTCGAGAAGATGGTGCTGGCGCGTGGCCTGCGTTACCACCTGGAAGACCGCGTGCTGGTGCGTGGTAACAAGACGGTGGTGTTCGACTGATACACCCAAGGGGGCTGCCACGCAGCCCCCAATACCGATGGGGAGCAATGATGGCAACTTCCCGCAACAAGCCCGCCGTTTCACTGCCGCCGACCCTCGGCGAGGGCTGCCTCGCGCGTTACGACCCCGAAGCCCTGAGTGAAGAAGACGGCACTGACTTTCCCGATGCCGCCGAACTCTGGCGCCAGCTCAACTCGCCTGACGCCGCCAGCGCTCCAGCAGCGGGCGCGCCAGCAGGCAGACAAACACCGGCCCGCCCGCCAGCAGATAAAAATAGTAAGTAACCGCGCGCCAGATCAGGATCGCTGCGGCAGCTGTCGAGCTGCCCACCAGTGGCGTCAGCAGGCTTGCCGACGTCAGCTCGGCGGCGCCGGCGCCGCCGGGTAGCAGGCTGAACTGCCCAGCGCTGAGCGAGAGCATCTGCACCAGAAAGCTCGGGATCCACGAAAGCTCCACGCCCAGGCCTTGCAGCACCAGGTACAGCACGCTGTAGCGCAGGCTCCAGTGCACACAGGTGAGTGTAAACACCAGCGCCAGGGTGCGTTTGGGCAGTTGCCAGGTCTGCGCCAAGGCATCGATGAAATGCAGCACCTTGCGGGCCCAGCGTCGTTTACGCCGTGGCGCCGTGCCCAAGCGCTGCAGAAGTCGGCCGTTGAAGCGCATGACTGCGCGCCGATAGCGCAGCAGCGCCACTATCGCCGCCAATGCCGAGCACAGCAGCAGGGCACTGCCCAGCAACATGCTCTCCTGGCTGCGGCCCAGGCTGTGGAACAACGCGTAGCCGGCAATTGCCAGCATGGCGCAGAAGAAGAACAGCAGGTCATTGAGCTGGTCCATGGCGAACACCGCACCGCTGCGCGCTGGGCCGATACGGTCGCGGGCCAGCAATGCCATGAGCGTCAGTGGGCCACCGCTGCCCCCCGGGGTGGTGCAGATGGCGAACTCAGTGGCCATCACCACGCCGAGGCTGCGCATGTGCCCCAACCTGGCCCCATGCTGACCCAGCAGCAGGCGCAACCGGATAGCGTTGATGACCCAGCACAGCAGGATCATGCCTAGCAACGTCAGCATCAGGCCGGGGTCGAAGGCCTTGAGCCTGGGTAGCAGCTCATTGCCGCCCAGCACTGCAGGGACCAACACGGCAAACAGCACCGCCACGGCCAGCCAGCCCAGGCGGTTCATGCGCTCACCTGGCGCTCCAGCCAGGCCGATTTGGTCAGCGGCTCACGGCCTTGCAACAGCAGTTTGTCGAGGGTGCGCAACCAGTAGTTGCGCGAAGAGCGGTGGCGCATGTCTACCGGGTGCAGTCCCAGGCGCAGGGTTTCAGCCGCCCCCCAGCGCTTGCACTGCCAGTCGCAGACTACCCTGGACAAGCTTCGGCGCCAGGCGCTGCGCGCGCTCCAGACCAGGCCCGGGGCATCGAAGGCGGTAAAGTCTGGCAAACGGTACAAATGCTGGGGGGTGCTGGTGTAGCGCAGCGGCAGTTGGCGCAAGGCCTGGCGCGTGCCCTGGCTCATCAGCCAGGCGGGGGCGACGAAGCCTGCGACTGGCCAGCCTTGGCGGTCGAACAACGCAAGCCCGGCCTCCAGGCGCTGCATCGCCTGCGCCTGGTCAAGGGCATAGAACTCCCCTTCATGGGTATAGATGCGGCGCATGAAGTAGTCGCCGAGGTTGCGCGGCGTTGGCCCGTCGTCGGCATGGTAGAAGCCATGCAGCGCCAGCTCATCGCCGCGCGCCAGGCGCCGCTCCAGCAGGCGGCAGAAGGCCGGGGAGTGCGCCAGGGGGTTACGGTGATGGAAGTCCGGCACTACCAGCCAGGTCATGGGCACGTCGCCCATTTCGTCCACGGCCTCTATGAAAGGCTGATAGTCCGGCCAGGTTTCGGGGGCGACGTCGTGCAGCACCAGCATCAGGCTGGCCCGTGTGCCGTTGGCCTCAGCCATGGGCGCGCACCAACGGCTGGTGGCCCAGCACTGCCTGGTAGTGCTGCAGCAAACCGTTGACCACGTTATCCCATGAGTAATGCTGCTCGACATGGTTACGCGCCTGCGCCCCAAGCGTGCGTACGCCCGCCTCGAACGCTTCGCGCACCGCAGCCGCCATGGCCAGGCCATCGTTGGCGCGGCAAAGGCGCCCGCACTGCTCGTTGACGATCTCGCCGAACGCCCCGGCGCGCACGGCCACCACGGGCGTGGCGCTGGCCATCGCTTCAAGGATGACCAGGCCGAAGGTTTCCTGGTCGCCGGCATGCACCAGCAGGTCGGCGCTGGCCACCAACCTGGCGACCTCGTGGAGGGGGCAGAAGTGATTGATCACGCTGACGTTGTCTGGAACGTTGGCGGGCATGTTCGAGCCAACCAGCAACAGATGGTAGGGGCGGCCCAGGCGCTGCATGCAGTCGAGCAGCACTGGCAGGTTCTTTTCCCGCGAACCGCGGCCAGCGAAGATCAGCAAGCGGCTGGTATCGGGGATGCCCAGTTCGGCGCGTAGCTGCGGGTCGCGGTGGTTCGGGTTGAAGGTCGCGAGGTCAACGCCCAGGCGCTGCACATGCACATCGCGCACGCCCAGGCGGCGCAGCTTGTCGGCCATCACCTGGCTGGGGGCCAGCACCCGGTCGAAATTGCCGTACAGCTTGCTGACGTAGGCTTCGACGTTGGGCGTGAACCAGTTGCCCATGCGGTTGCTGACCAGCAACGGCAGGTCGGAGTGGTAGAAGCCGATCACTGGTACATCGAGCTGACGCCGCGCCTCCAGGGCTGCCCAGGCGGTCAGGTAAGGGTCGCCAACCTCGATCAGGTCTGGCTTGAGGCCGCGCAGCACATTGCACCAGGGCGCCAGGCGCACCGGGAAGCGGTAGCCTTTGCCAAAGGGCAGGGGAGGTGCGGGGACATGGTGGACACCATCGGCGTGGTGCGCGCTGGCACCGGGAATCAAGAGGCTATGGCGCACCCCCTGAATAGCGCCGAGGCGGTGATGTTTGGCATCAAGATAAGTCCGTACGCCGCCGCTGGCCGGGGCGTAGAACATGGTGATGTCAGCGATGTGCACGATCAGCATCCCTCCGGGATCGTCTTCGGGTCTGTCACCCGGCTGTAAAGAGCCGGCGATGACACGCCTAAAGGTTGACCTCTCTGAAGGATAGTTTGTTCGGTTGGGTTAGCGGCAAGCAGCTTTGCTGCTTGCCGCCTGAGGTCAGATGCGGAAGCTGCCCACCAGGTGCTTCAGGCGCGTGGCCTGCTGCTCCAGGTCCGCACACGCCCGCAGGGTGGCCTGCAGGTTTTCGACGCCTTCCTGGTTGAGCATGTTGATCTCGTTGATGTCCATGTTGATCGAGTCGACCACGGCGGTCTGCTCTTCGGTTGCGGTGGCTACCGACTGGTTCATGCCGTCGATCTCGCCAATGCGCACGGTGACGCTGTCGAGGCGTTCGCCTGCCTGATTGGCGATGGCGACGCTGTCCTGGCTGTGGCGCTGGCTCTGGCCCATGGTGTCGACCGACTCGCGGGCACCGACCTGCAGCTCTTCGATCATGCTCTGCACCTGTTGCGCCGATTCCTGGGTGCGGTGCGCCAGGTTGCGCACTTCGTCCGCCACCACGGCGAAACCACGGCCGGCCTCACCGGCTCGGGCGGCTTCGATCGCGGCGTTGAGCGCCAGCAAATTGGTCTGCTGGGAAATACTGGTGATCACCTCGAGGATCTGGCCGATGTTTACCGTCTTGCTGTTGAGCGTTTCGATGTGCGCGCTGGAGGTGACGATCAGGTCCGACAGGCGATTCATTGCCGCGATGTTGCGCTCCACCACCTGCTGCCCTTCTTCGGCCAGCAGGCGTGCCGAGCTGGCATGCTGCGAGGCCTGTGCGGCATTGCCGGCGATCTCCTGGGCGGCGGCGCCCAACTCGTTGATGGCGGCGGCGACGCTGTTGGTGCGGTTGGACTGCTCGTCGGAGTTGCTCATCGACGAGTTGGAGGCACTGATCACCTGCAAGGCCACTTCATTGACGCGTTCGGTGGCCGAAGACACTTCGCGGATCGAACTGTGGATGCGCTCGACGAAACGGTTGAACGCGGTGCCCAGAATGCCGAACTCGTCGTGGTTGTGAATTTTCAGGCGCTTGGTCAAGTCGCCTTCGCCTTCGGCGATGTCTTCCATGGCGCGGGTCATGGTCAGCAGCGGTTGCATGAGCACGCGGATCAGCAGGCCGAGCAGGCCAATGATGATCACCACCGCCACCACGGTGGCGATCACCGCAGAAGTGCGGAAAGTGCTGAGCATGGAGAAGGCTTTGTCTTTATCCACCGACAGGCCGATGTACCAGTTGGCCGACGGCAGGCCTTTGATCGGGGCGAAGGTCAGCAGGCGGGTTTGCCCATCGGCCTGGACTTCGGTGAGCTGGCTGGACAGTTTCGGCGTGTGCTGCGGGAACAGGTCCGACAGCGACTTCATGACCAGTGCCTGGTCCGGGTGCACCAGGACCTTGCCCTGGTCGTTGACCAGGAAGGCGTAGCCCATGCCGCCGAAATTCAGCGAGTTGATGATCTGTACCAGGCCATCCAGGGCCAGGTCGCCACCGACCACGCCAACGCTGCTGGACACCTTGCTGAGGATGCCGATGACCATCTTGTTGGTGGTCATGTCGATGTAGGGCTCGGTGAGGATGGCGCCCTGGGCGTTCATGCCGTCCTTGTACCAGGGGCGGGTGCGCGGGTCGTAGCCTTCGGGCATGGGCGAGTAGGGGCGCACGCTGAAGCCGCCATCGACCTTGCCCAGGTACACGGTCAGAAAGCTCGAGGTCAGGGCATTCTGGCCCATCAGTGTTTCGGCGTTGGCAGGTTGCTGGGCGATGTTTTGCGCCAGGTTTTCCACCAGCTTGATACGGCCTTCGAACAGGTTGCGAATGTTGGTTGAAGTGGACGCGCCCATTTCAGCCAGATAATTCTCCAGATCTTCGCGGATGGCATTACGCTGGAGATAATCGTTGTAAAGGGTGAACAGGCTGAAGGCGAGTATCACGATCAGTGATGCGGCCAAGAGAATCTTGTGGCTGAAACGAAGGCTTTTATTCATGGCGTAATCGGTTCCGCTAAGGTTTTTATCGGGCGTTCGCACGAGTACCGCTATAAAACAGTGCAACATCCCGAAAGTCCTTCCAGGGGTGTTCTGTCTTTTAAGGCGAATATCATCCAGACGTATCGGCCGACGGGTGGTCAAGCTTGAGCAGGGGATTAAAAAGATGCCGGAATCTTCGACCATAGTTGTAGGCGCTGGCCTGGATGGCCAGCCTGTCAAACAAGCCATGCGCCTGGCCAACCGCCACGGGCTGGTCGCCGGTGCTACCGGCACAGGCAAGACCGTGACCTTGCAGCACTTGGCGGAAGTGTTCAGCGACGCCGGCGTGGCGGTGTTTGCCGCCGATGTCAAAGGCGACCTGTGCGGTGTCGGTGCTGCCGGTGCGCCGCAGGGCAAGGTGGCCGAGCGGATCGCCGGTATGCCATGGCTGGGGTACAAGCCGCAGGCATACCCCTTGAGCCTGTGGGACATCGCCGGGCAAACCGGCCACCCGCTGCGCACCACGCTCAGCGAGATGGGGCCGCTGTTGCTCGGTAACCTGCTGGAGCTGACCGACAGCCAGCAGGCGGCACTTTATGCCGCGTTCAAGGTGGCTGATCGAGAAGGCCTGTTGCTGCTCGACATCAAGGACCTGAAGGCGCTGCTCGCCCACTTGAAAGACCATCCGCAGCTGTTGGGCGAAGACAGCGCGCTGATGACCACGGCCTCGACCCAGGCCTTGTTGCGCCGCCTGGCAACGCTTGAGCAGCAGGGCGCCGAGGCGCTGTTCGGCGAGCCGGCGTTGCAGCTGGAAGATTTGTTGCGGCTGGACGGCGATGGCCGCGGGCGAATCCACCTGCTCGATGCCAGCCGGCTGGTGCATGAAGCGCCGAAGGTCTACGCCACGTTCCTGTTGTGGCTGCTGGCCGAATTGTTCGAACAGCTGCCGGAGCGTGGAGATGCCGACAAACCGGTGCTGGCATTGTTCTTCGACGAGGCGCATCTGTTGTTCAATGGCACCCCCAAGGCACTGCAGGATCGCCTGGAGCAAGTGGTTCGGCTGATTCGCTCCAAGGGTGTGGGGGTGTTCTTTGTCACCCAGTCGCCAAGCGATCTGCCGGACAGCGTACTGGCCCAGTTGGGTTTGCGTATTCAGCATGGCTTGCGCGCGTTCACCGCCAAGGAGCAGAAGGCACTGCGGGCCGTGGCTGACGGTTTCCGCCCGAACCCGGCGTTCGATACGTTGGCAGTGTTGACTGAGCTTGGGATCGGTGAGGCGCTGGTGGGTACGCTCGAAGAAAAGGGCACGCCAGCGATGGTGCAGCGGGTATTGATAGCGCCGCCACAATCGCGGATCGGGCCGTTAAGTGCGGGCGAGCGCAGTGCCTTGATTGCCGGGTCTGCACTGGCGGGGCGCTACGACAAGCCGATCGATCGTGAGTCGGCCTATGAAATGCTGACCCAGCGCAAAGGTGAACCGGTCGAGCCCGTACCAGTGCCGAAGGCGGATGAAGAGAGCCTGGCCGACAAGGCCGGGGATTTTCTGCAGAGTGCGGCAGGGCAGGCGATCAAATCGGCGGTGCGCCAGGCGGCCAATCAGTTTGGGCGGCAGTTGGTGCGCGGGTTGATGGGGTCGTTGCTCGGAGGCAAGAAGCGCTAGCGTGCCTGTAGGAGCGGGCTTGCCCGCGAAGGGGCCATTACTGACACATGAAAAAGGCGCCTGCTGAAGGCGCCTTTTTCATTGCAGCAAAATTACTTAGCCAATCGCTTTCGACGCCAGCCAGAACAGACCGGCCGCCAGGCCCATCGATGCCGGCAGGGTCAGCACCCAGGCCAGCAGAATGGTTTTGACCGTGCCGCCCTGCAGGCCGCTCTTGTTGGCAACCATGGTGCCGGCCACACCGGACGACAGCACGTGTGTGGTCGAAACCGGCAAGGCGAAGACGTTGGCCAGGCCGATGGCGCAGGCCGCAGTAATCTGCGCCGACATGCCTTGGGCGTAGGTCATGCCCTGTTTGCCAATCTTCTCACCCACGGTCAGTACCACGCGCTTCCAGCCGACCATGGTACCCAGGCCCAAGGCCAGGGCTACCGCCACGATTACCCAGAACGGGGCGTACTCGGTGGTGGCAGTGAGGTCCTTGCGCAGCTTGTCGAGGTCGGCTTTTTCACGCGCGTCCAGGCCTGGCAGTTTGCCGACCTTCTTCGCGGTGTCATCCAGGCACAACAGGTAGCGACGCACTTCCACGCGTTTTTCGGCATCCAGTGCGCGGTAATCGGTCACACCCTGCAGCGAGGACTGCAGTGCGGCGATGGTTGGCTCGGTCTGCTGAGGGTTGCAGCTGAACTGCTCTGGCAGGTCGCTGGCCTGTGCCTTGCCGAGCGCCAGGAACTCGCCCAGGGTCGGGGCGTTGCGCTCGTAGAACTGGCTCAGGTGCAGGGTCGCGTCGCGGGTGCGTTCGATCTGGTAGGTGGTGCTGTTCAGGTCGAGCACGAACTTGGCCGGGACGATACCGATCAGCACCAGCATGATCAGGCCGATGCCTTTCTGGCCATCGTTGGAGCCGTGCACGAAGCTCACGCCCATCGCCGAAATGACCAGCACCAGGCGGTTCCAGAAAGGCGGGTGCTTTTTGTCGTCGAGCTTGCGACGCTGCTCTGGCGTCTTGTGCATCTTCGACAGCGGGCGCCACCATTTCAGGCCGATCAACACCAGCGCTGCAACAGCGAAGCCAGCCATGGGCGAAACCACCAGCGACATGGCGATGTCGATCGCCTTCTGCCAGTTGACGCCGTCACCCAGTGGGATGTCGTTGATCATGGCATTGGCCAGGCCCACGCCGAGGATCGAGCCGATCAGGGTGTGCGAGCTGGAGGCCGGGATGCCGAAGTACCAGGTACCCAGGTTCCAGGTGATGGCCGCAGCCAGCAACGAGAAGACCATGGCCAGGCCATGTCCGGTATTCACATTGATGAGCAGTTCGACCGGCAGCAGGTGAACGATGGCATAGGCCACCCCGACACCCCCGAGCAAAACCCCAAGGAAGTTGAACACCCCGGAGAAGAACACGGCCAGGTGTGGCGGCATGGCTTTGGTATAGATGACGGTGGCTACCGCGTTGGCGGTGTCATGAAAGCCATTGATGAACTCGAATGCGAGCACGAAGGTCAAGGCGAGCAGCAGGCTCACCAATACCCATGCATCCAGTCCGCTGAATAAATCGATCATGAAGGTTGTCTGGCGGTCATTTGGGGGGCGGGATTATGCCAGAAAACAATGGCAATCGATGCACCCGCAGCTGACCGATGGCAGCTATGTGAACTGCATCCAAACGCTACCCCTGACGTAAAAACACATGAAAGATTCCGTTAAAAGCTACTAAAAAAGCCAAAATCCGCCAAATGTCTGAAAAACGGTCAGCTTGCCTGGTGTTCAAACGTTCGTATGAAATTTGTGTAATTCCATTTCATCCTCGGCCTTTCGGTCAGGATTTTCCGCGTCGAGGGTGCGCTGCCCGCGACGCGAGTGAGCACTGGGGCGGCTGCTCAGGGTTCGTCGCTGCGCAGCTCCTTTTCCATCTTTTCCAGTTCTTGGTTAAAGGCCTGGTCCTGGACCGTGGCCCTTTTTCGCCAAGGCTTGCGCTCCGGCTCCGGTTGAGCGGCGTAGGTGGTGACTTCACCGCCGTAAACTTCCTTGTAACGTTCAGCCTGGCGCTCGAGTTCCGCGCGCAGTTCATCTTTCGTCACAGTAGTACCTGAATGTAAAAGTGCTGGTGTTGCGTGCAGGTGCAAGTTGCCCATGCACAGGATGTGCTGGTTTTCGGATAGGGGTCAGGCCAGTGTTGCCATGCCGGAGTACCGATCCGGGCCAGCAGAATCGATTATAGCAATCGATAAAACGCCAAACAGTCTTATTTACCCAACCCTGACGTGTAATGTCAAAGTTTGCGACTTTGGTCGGCGGTGTATTCTTTTGAACGGACCTGGCGGCGGAAGTTCGCTGCGGTAAAGAGGCCGGGGCGTACAAATAAAACGGCCTCGCACGAAGGCGAGGCCGTTGCCTGGGGACTTCTACGGTGGGTACCTGACCAGTCTCTCCAAAGAAGCCACAAGTGGCAGGAGAAAGGTATAAGCAAACGTGTCAGCGGTCAATTGCGATTATCGGCCGTTTGTTCGATAATCGCACGAAGCAGGGTTTTTTTTGAGGTGAGCGATGAGTGACGAAATCCCGGGCAGCGAATCTGCCAGCCCAGAGTCGGCACGCCCGACGACACCGGCAATGGCGCCGCCCATCGTGGCTTCACCCGCCAAGCGCATACAGGCCTTTACCGGCGATCCAGACTTCATGACGTCGCTGGCGCGGGGGCTTGCCGTCATCCAGGCATTTCAGGAGCGCAAGCGTCACCTGACCATCGCCCAGATCAGCCACCGCACCGAGATCCCGCGGGCGGCCGTGCGCCGTTGCCTGCATACGCTGATCAAGCTGGGCTACGCCACCACCGACGGGCGCACGTATTCGTTGCTGCCCAAGGTACTGACCCTGGGCCATGCCTACCTTTCGTCGACGCCGCTGGCGGTATCTGCCCAGCCTTACCTGGACCGTATCAGCGACCAGTTGCACGAGGCCGCCAACATGGCCACCCTCGAAGGCGACGACATCCTTTATATAGCCCGTTCGGCCACTGTCGAACGGCTGATATCGGTGGACCTTTCGGTTGGCGGGCGGTTACCGGCCTACTGCACGTCGATGGGGCGCATCCTGCTGGCGGCGATGGACGACACCAGCCTGCGCGAATACCTCGATCGCGCCGACCTAAAGGCCCGTACAAGCCGTACCCTGCATGATGCCGAGTCGTTGTTCGCGTGCATCCAGCAGGTACGCGCTCAAGGTTGGTGTGTTGTCGATCAGGAGCTCGAGCAGGGGCTGCGTTCCATCGCGGTGCCTATCTATGACGCCTCGGGGCAGGTGCTGGCGGCGCTGAATGTCAGTACCCATGTGGGGCGCGTCAGCCGCAGCGAGCTCGAGCAGCGGTTCCTGCCGATCCTGCTGGCATCCAGCCGTGATCTTTGCCATCAGCTGTTTGGTTGAACAAACGGGCGCTGCCGTGCACCACTGTCGAGCACGGCTACCGTTTCCTGTTCGATAAACGCACAGTGTCGCTCTGGGTGAATTGCGCCCCCTTCATTCGCTGATTAATGTCTCTCGCAACGGTCGGCTTTGCCGACCGCACAAGAACAACATTAGAGGCGCACACCATGACCACTGTCACTTCGCGGCCGCACCCGCACGCAGTACCGTTGTATCCAGGCTGACCCAGGCCACACTTCATCGACGCTGAACCCTGTACTGGTTGCTCTCGTGCAGTGGCCCGACCGTGCCCCATTTCTGGATAACAACAATGAACAAACCACAATCCGTCGGGACCTGCCTCGACGTCCAGTCGTTCATCAATGACCAGCCGCTGTCGCGCTTTCAATGGCGCGTGGTGATCCTCTGCTTCCTGATCGTCTTCCTCGATGGCCTGGACACCGCCGCCATGGGCTTCATCGCCCCGGCCCTGTCGCAGGAGTGGGGGATCGACCGCGCCAGCCTCGGCCCGGTGATGAGTGCCGCCTTGATTGGCATGGTGTTCGGTGCCCTGGGTTCTGGCCCGCTGGCCGACCGATTCGGCCGCAAGGGCGTGCTGGTCGGCGCGGTATTGGTGTTTGGCGGCTTCAGCCTGGCCTCGGCCTATGCCAGCAACGTCGACCAATTGCTGGTGCTGCGCTTTTTGACGGGCCTGGGGCTGGGCGCAGGGATGCCCAACGCCACCACGCTGCTCTCCGAATACACGCCTGAACGCCTCAAGTCGCTGCTGGTCACCAGCATGTTCTGTGGCTTCAACCTGGGCATGGCCGGTGGCGGGTTCATTTCCGCCAAGATGATCCCGGCCTACGGCTGGCATAGCCTGCTGGTGGTCGGCGGGGTGCTGCCGCTGTTGCTGGCGGTTGTATTGCTGGTCTGGCTGCCAGAGTCGGCGCGCTTTCTGGTGGTGCGCAACCGCGGCACCGACAAGGTACGCAAGACCCTGGCGCCAATTGCCCCGGCCGTGGTGGCGCAGGCGGCCAGTTTCAGTGTGCCGGAGCAGAAAGCGGTCGCTGCGCGCAACGTGTTCGCGGTGATCTTCTCCGGCACCTATGGCCTGGGCACGATGCTGCTGTGGCTGACCTATTTCATGGGCCTGGTAATCGTCTACCTGCTGACCAGCTGGCTGCCGACGCTGATGCGCGACAGCGGTGCGAGCATGGAGCAGGCCGCCTTCATCGGTGCGTTGTTCCAGTTCGGCGGGGTGCTCAGTGCCGTGGCGGTCGGTTGGGCCATGGACCGCTACAACCCGCACAAGGTCATTGGCATCTTTTACCTGTTGGCCGGCGTGTTTGCCTACGCGGTAGGGCAGAGCCTGGGCAACATCACCGTGCTCGCCACCCTGGTGCTGATTGCCGGGATGTGCGTGAACGGTGCGCAATCGGCCATGCCGTCGCTGGCGGCGCGCTTCTATCCAACCCAAGGGCGCGCCACCGGCGTCTCCTGGATGCTCGGCATCGGCCGTTTCGGCGCGATTCTCGGTGCCTGGAGTGGTGCGACGCTGCTGGGCCTGGGCTGGAACTTCGAGCAAGTGCTGACGGCGTTGCTGGTACCGGCAGCCCTGGCGACCGTAGGCGTGATTGTGAAAGGCCTGGTAAGCCACGCGGACGCGACCTGAGCGCGCCTCCAGGGGCTGCGCTGCAGCCCGCTACGGAGATGGATAGCAAGGCAACATACAGTTCGATAATCGCACAAAGAGTCGATTATCGGATTGTAAGCGACCCACCACTCTCCTTAATCTGAGCCCAACGTAGCACCCTGACCAGGAGTCTCCCAATGGCTGCCATTCGGCCTATTCGCTTCGCCGACGATGTACAGACCACCGCCGAGCCGACCGATGTCGAACTTGGCGCCCTGCGTGACCTCGAATCCCGTACCGCCGCAGCCCATGGCCAAGTGGCAGGAGAAGCATAATGCGCGACGTATTCATCTGTGACGCCATCCGCACCCCCATCGGCCGCTTCGGCGGGGCCCTCGCTGGCGTGCGTGCCGACGACCTGGCAGCAGTACCGCTCAAAGCGCTGATCGAGCGCAACCCAGGCGTGCAGTGGGACCAGCTCGACGAAGTGTTCTTCGGCTGCGCCAACCAGGCCGGTGAAGACAACCGCAACGTGGCACGCATGGCCCTGCTGTTGGCCGGCCTGCCCGAGAGCGTTCCGGGTGTGACCCTCAACCGCCTGTGCGCTTCGGGCATGGACGCCATTGGTACGGCATTCCGTGCCATCGCCAGTGGCGAGATGGAGCTGGCCATTGCTGGCGGCGTCGAGTCCATGTCACGTGCCCCGTTCGTCATGGGCAAGGCTGAAAGCGGCTATTCGCGCAACATGAAGCTCGAAGACACGACCATCGGCTGGCGCTTCATCAACCCGCTGATGAAGAGCCAGTACGGCGTGGACTCCATGCCCGAGACCGCCGACAACGTCGCTGACGACTATCAGGTTTCTCGTGCCGACCAGGATGCCTTCGCCGTGCGCAGCCAGCAGAAAGCAGCTGCAGCGCAGGCTGCCGGTTTCTTTGCCGAAGAGATCGTGCCGGTGCGTATCGCCCACAAGAAAGGCGAAACCATTGTCGAGCGCGATGAGCACTTGCGCCCGGAAACCACCCTTGAGGCACTGGCCAGGCTCAAGCCGGTCAATGGCCCGGACAAGACCGTTACTGCGGGCAACGCCTCGGGGGTCAACGACGGTGCTGCGGCGCTGATCCTGGCCTCGGCAGAAGCGGTCAAGCAGCACGGCCTGACCCCGCGTGCCCGCGTGCTGGGCATGGCCAGTGGCGGCGTGGCACCTCGGGTGATGGGCATCGGCCCGGTCCCGGCGGTACGCAAGCTGACCGAGCGCCTGGGCGTGGCGGTGAGCGATTTCGATGTGATCGAGCTTAACGAAGCCTTTGCCAGCCAAGGCCTGGCGGTATTGCGCGAGCTGGGTGTGGCCGATGATGCGCCGCAGGTGAACCCCAACGGCGGCGCGATCGCCCTGGGGCACCCGCTGGGCATGAGCGGTGCGCGCCTGGTGCTGACTGCGCTTCACCAGCTGGAAAAGAGCGGCGGGCGCAAAGGCCTGGCGACCATGTGTGTGGGTGTCGGCCAAGGTTTGGCGCTGGCCATCGAGCGAGTTTGACCAGTAACGGCCTCTTCGCGGGACAAGCCCGCCCCACAAGGGACCACGCCTCCTTTGTGGGCGCAGGCTTGTCCCGCGAAGAGGCCGTATCTGTAAGACCCAAGGCTAATGGCCAGCCCCAAAGCGGAACGAGTGTGTTACTAGGTATGTCTAGACTTACCTAGGACCCTCCAGGAGTACATCGTCATGACCTCAGCCTATTACACCGGCGAAGAGCGCAGTAAGCGCATCTTCGCCATCGTCGGTGCCTCTTCAGGCAACCTGGTGGAATGGTTCGACTTCTACGTCTACGCCTTCTGTGCGATCTACTTCGCCCCGGCCTTCTTCCCCTCCGACGACCCGACCGTGCAGTTGCTCAATACCGCCGGCGTGTTCGCTGCGGGCTTTTTGATGCGCCCCATCGGTGGCTGGATCTTCGGCCGCCTGGCCGACCGTCATGGCCGCAAGAATTCCCTGATGATCTCGGTGCTGATGATGTGTTTCGGCTCCTTGATGATCGCCTGCCTGCCCACCTATGCCAGCATCGGCACCTGGGCCCCGGCACTGCTGTTGCTGGCCCGCCTGATCCAGGGCCTTTCGGTGGGTGGCGAGTACGGCACCACCGCTACCTACATGAGTGAAGTAGCACTGCGCGGCCAGCGCGGTTTCTTCGCCTCGTTCCAGTACGTCACCCTGATTGGCGGCCAGTTGCTGGCAGTGCTGGTGGTGGTGATCCTGCAACAGCTGCTGACCGAAGACGAGCTGCGCGCCTGGGGCTGGCGCATCCCCTTCGTGGTCGGCGCCATTGCCGCCCTGATCTCGCTGATGCTGCGCCGTTCGCTGCACGAAACCAGCAGCGCCGAAACCCGCAACGACAAGGACGCAGGCTCGGTCAAAGGCCTGTTCCGCAACCACGCTGCAGCCTTCATCACCGTGCTCGGCTACACCGCCGGCGGCTCGCTGATCTTCTACACCTTCACCACCTACATGCAGAAGTACCTGGTGAACACGGCCGGCATGACCGCCAAGAACGCCAGCTATGTGATGACCGGGGCGCTGTTCCTGTTCATGGTGCTGCAGCCGTTCTTCGGCATGCTTTCGGACCGTATCGGCCGGCGTAATTCGATGCTGCTGTTCGGTGCCCTTGGTACGCTGTTCACCGTGCCGTTGCTGATGGCGCTGAAGACCGTCACCAGCCCGTTCATGGCCTTCGTGCTGGTCAGCCTGGCGCTGTGCATTGTCAGTTTCTACACCTCGATCAGCGGCCTGGTGAAGGCCGAGATGTTCCCGCCACAGGTGCGGGCACTGGGTGTGGGCCTGGCCTATGCGGTAGCCAACGCGATGTTCGGCGGTTCGGCGGAATACGTAGCCCTGGGTTTGAAAACCCTGGGTATGGAAAACACCTTCTACTGGTACGTGACGGCGATGATGGCGATTGCGTTCCTGTTCAGCCTGCGCCTGCCGAAGCAGGCGGCGTACTTGCACCATGATGATTAAGGACGTGGCATGACCAACCAGCTGTTCGACGCCTACTTCACGGCCCCGGCCATGCGCGAGATTTTCTCTGACCGCGGCCGCCTGCAGGGCATGCTCGACTTCGAAGCCGCCCTGGCCCGCGCCGAGGCTGCCGCCGGGCTGGTGCCGCACAGCGCGGTCGCCGCCATCGAGGCTGGCTGCCAGGCCGAGCGCTATGACGTGCGTGCGTTGGCCGATGCCATCGCCACCGCCGGCAACTCGGCGATCCCGATGGTCAAGGCGTTGGGCAAGGTGATCGCCAGCGGCGTGCCCGAGGCCGAGCGTTATGTGCACCTGGGTGCGACCAGCCAGGATGCGATGGATACCGGCCTGGTGCTGCAGTTGCGTGATGCCCTGGCGCTGATCGAGGGCGACCTCGCTACATTGGCCGAGACCTTGTCGCGCCAAGCCCTGCTGCATGCCGACACGCCGCTGGTGGGGCGTACCTGGCTGCAGCACGCCACCCCGGTGACCCTGGGCATGAAGCTGGCGGGTGTGCTCGGCGCCTTGACGCGCCACCGTCAACGCCTTCAGGAACTGCGCCCGCGGTTGCTGGTGCTGCAGTTTGGCGGTGCCTCAGGCAGCTTGGCGGCCCTGGGCAGCAAGGCGTTGCCGGTCGCCGAAGGCCTGGCCGAACAGCTAAAGCTGACCTTGCCTGAGCAACCCTGGCACACCCAGCGCGACCGCCTGGTGGAGTTCGCCTCGGTGCTGGGCCTTGTGGCCGGTAGCCTGGGCAAGTTCGGCCGCGACATCAGCCTGCTGATGCAGACCGAGGCAGGTGAAGTATTCGAGCCTTCCGCACCTGGCAAAGGCGGTTCATCGACCATGCCGCACAAGCGTAACCCGGTGGGCGCGGCGGTGCTGATCGGCGCCGCCACCCGTGTGCCGGGCCTGCTTTCGACGCTTTACAGTGCCATGCCCCAGGAGCACGAGCGCAGCCTCGGCCTGTGGCATGCCGAGTGGGAAACCCTGCCAGATATCTGCTGCCTGGTTTCAGGCGCCTTGCGCCAGGCCCAGGTGATCGCCGAGGGCATGGAAGTGGACGCCGAGCGCATGCGCCGCAACCTCGACCTGACCCAAGGCCTGGTGCTGGCCGAGGCGGTAAGCATCGTCCTGGCCCAGCGCCTTGGCCGCGACCGAGCCCACCACCTGCTGGAACAATGCTGCCAGCGCGCCGTCGCCGAGCAGCGCCACTTGCGCGCCGTGCTGGGTGACGAGCCGCAGGTCACAGCCGAGCTGAACGAGCAAGAGCTCGACCGGCTGCTCGACCCTGCCCATTACCTCGGCCAGGCCCGCGTCTGGGTGGCGCGCGCCGTGGCTGAACATCAACGTTTCACTGCCTGAAGGAGACCGCTGTGGCGCAATTGCAACTGGCCGATGGCGTATTGAACTATCGACTCGATGGCCCGGACGATGCCCCGGTGCTGGTGCTGTCCAACTCGCTGGGTACCGACCTTGGCATGTGGGACAGCCAGATCCCGATGTGGAGCGAGCACTTCCGGGTGCTGCGTTACGACACCCGTGGCCACGGCGCTTCGCTGGTCACCCCAGGCCCTTACAGCATCGAACAGCTGGGCCGCGACGTGCTGGCGTTGCTGGATGCGCTGGATATCCCCCACGCGCACTTTGTCGGCCTGTCGATGGGCGGCCTGATCGGCCAGTGGCTGGGCATCAATGCGGGCGATCGCCTGCACAGCCTGACCCTGTGCAACACCGCGGCGAAGATCGCCAATGACGAGGTGTGGAACACCCGTATCGACACCGTGCTCAAGGGCGGCCAGCAAGCCATGGCCGACCTGCGCGATGCCTCCATCGCCCGCTGGTTCACCCCCGCGTTTGCCGAGGCTCAGCCTGAGCAGGCGCAGCGCATCTGCCAGATGCTTGCGCAGACTTCCCCTGAAGGCTACGCCGGCAACTGCGCGGCCGTGCGCGATGCCGATTTCCGCGAGCAACTGGGCCGTGTCCAGGTGCCAACGCTGATCGTCGCCGGCAGCGAAGACGTGGTGACCACGCCGGAGCATGGTCGCTTCATGCAGGCCGCCATCATCGGTGCTACCTACGCCGAGTTCCCGGCCGCGCACCTGTCCAACGTCGAAATCGGCGAGGCGTTCAGCCGCCGCGTGCTCGACTTCCTGCTGGCTCGCTGAGGATTACGCCATGGATGAGAAACAACGTTACGACGCCGGTATGCAGGTACGCCGCGCGGTACTGGGCGATGCGCACGTGGACCGTAGCCTGGAGAAGCTCAATGACTTCAACGGCGAGTTCCAGGAGATGATCACCCGGCATGCCTGGGGCGATATCTGGACCCGCCCGGGCCTGCCGCGGCACACCCGCAGCCTGATCACCATCGCCATGCTGATCGGCATGAACCGCAACGATGAGCTCAAGCTGCATTTGCGCGCCGCCGCCAACAACGGCGTGACGCGTGACGAGATCAAGGAAGTGCTGATGCAAAGCGCGATCTACTGCGGCATTCCGGCGGCCAATGCCACGTTCCACCTGGCCGAGTCGGTGTGGGATGAGTTGGGGGTAGAGTCTCGCCAGCACGATTGACTGCACCGGCCTCATCGCCGGCAAGCCGGCTCCCACAGGGATTGCAGCGCTGCCAACGATGAGGCCAGTGACGACTAGATGGCTGCCTTCTTCTGCCGCAGCGCCACCGGGCCGGCATTGGCCTCCACGGCGCGTTTGAGCTCCGGGCACAAGCCCAGCATGAATGCCACTTCCGCCACCACGAACAGCGGGCCGATGATCAACCCGCTGATGTCGTCGACGAACGCCGGTTTGCGGCCTTCGTAATGATGCCCGACGAACTGGATGATCCAGCCCACCACGAACGCCCCCAGCCCGGCGCTGAGCCACAGCGCGGTGGTTTGCACTGCCAGCACTTGGCCAACCCACAGGCACAGGCCCAGCAGCAGGCCCATGACCAACCCGAAGCGCAGGTCCAGGCGCAGGTAGAACCACACTGCGGCCGCCGCCGCCAGCAGGGCAGGGGACAGCCACATGCCCGCCACGTCCCAGCCCGGGCGCGACAGCAAGACGGTCACTGCCACCACGATCAGCGGAATGCCGATGAAATGCGTGCCGATGTTGCGCGGGTCGCGGTGGTAATTGGCGTATTGGCTCAGGTGTTCGACGAGGTTTTTCATTGTTGTTCCTCCCTGGTTTACCTGTTCAGTTGTGCTGGCTGTGCCGGCAGGCCCGCTCCCGCAGCGTGGGCGCGAAGAGGCCAATACTGATCAGAATAGCGCGAAGCTCACCATCATCATCCGTTCAGCGAATGGCAGCACTGCGCACGGGCGCATCCAGCCCAACCAGGGTCTCGATCATCGCCCGTGCGGCCGGTGACAGGCGGTAGCCGCTACGGCTGACCACACCGCAACGAACACTCAGCACCTCCAGAGCCGGCGGCAGGTTGCGCCAGTGAAGGCGCACCAGGCGCCCTGCGGCCAGGTCATCGGCCACGGCTTCCTCGCTGGCGGTGCCGATGGCATCGGTGGCTTGCACCACGCTGCGCAGCACCGCCAGGTGTTCGGTCTGCAGGTGCGGGGTGAAGTCGCTGCGCCCACTGAGGTTGGCCAGGCGCTTGCGGACTCCGGGGGCGAGCAGAGCGCTGGCCAGGGGGTAGGCGAACAGGTCGTTGGTCGACAAGCTGTCCTTTGCCAGCAGCGGATGCCCGGGGCGGCAGAAGAACAGCCCCGGGCGCGGGCTGAGCGGTTCGGTGTGGAAGTTGGCGTCGGCTTCGAACGGGCGGATGTCATCGACAAAGAATTCGATCTGTTCGCGGCGCAGGGCCTGGCCGAGGCGTTCGGCATTATCGACCAGCAGCGCGGTGCGGATGCCTGGGTGGGTACCGATGAAGTGCCGCAACGCTTCCGGCACCAGGCGCACGGCCAGGGCCGGGCCGCTGCCGAAATGCAGTTCGCCGGCGTCGAGCTTGGTCATCTGCAGCACTTCGTTGCTCAACTGCGCGGCGCCCTGTACCAAGCGCCGAGCGTGTTGCAGCACCACCAGCCCTTCAGGCGTCGGTGGCAGTGCCTTGCTGGCGCGGTCGACCAACGGGCAGCCGAAAGTCTGCTCCAGGCCCTGGATAGCGCGGCTGAACGCGGGCTGGGTGATACCCATGGCTTCGGCGGCACGGACGAAACTGCGGTACTCGGTGAGGGCAATGAAGTAGCGCAGTTGGCGAAGGTCCATGTCGAGGCTCTGCGGCGGATCGGACGTCGATTTAAGCTGTTACCGCATATGTCGTCAATGAAGGATTATGTAGGTTGTTATTCGATAAAGTTATTTTAGGTTTGTCCGCCTCTTCGCGGGCAAGCCCGCTCCTACAGGAAATGCGCAGACTTGGAGTGAGCGCAATCCCTGTAGGAGCGGGCTTGCCCGCGAAGAGGCCGGTAAAGTCACAGCAGATTCAGCGGATAACTCACAATCAACCGGTTCTCGTCGAACGAGTTGGTGCTGAAGTCGCGGCGCATGGTCGAGTTGCGCCATTTCACCGATAAATCCTTGAACGAACCCGATTGCACTACATAGGCCAGTTCGGTCTCCCGCGCCCATTCCTTGCCATCGTCAACACCGCCCGCGGTGACATTGTCACCCTTGATATAGCGGTTCATCAGCGTCAGCCCAGGGATACCGACACTGACGAAATTGAAGTCGTGGCGCACCTGCCAGGAGCGTTCCTTGGCGTTGTCGAAGCTCGAGTTGTAACTGTCGTTGGCCAAGGTGCCACCGCTGGTGCCGTTGACCCGCAGCCAGGCATCGTCGCCGCTGACTTTCTGCAAACCGACGTAGAAAGTGTTGCCCTTGTATCGCGCGGAGAGCATCGCCGAAGCGGTGCGGTTGTCGAGTTGGCCGGCGCGTTCGGCGCCATCTTCCTTGCCGATGAAATAGCCGAGGTTGGCGCCCAATGTCCATTCGCCGAGTGGCTGGCTGTGCACCAGGTTGAGGTATTGCTGGCGGTAGATGTCCTTGAGCTGGGCATCCCACAAGCCGATCATGGTGCGCTTGTCGTTGAAGGTGTACTCACCGCCGCCGAAGTTGAAGCGGTCGGAGGTGAAGGCCGCACGGCCGTTGAGCGACATGTCTTCCATGCTGGCATCGTTGCGCGGGCTGTTGCCGCGGAACTGGCCGGCATACAGGGTCAGGCCGTCTATTTCCTTCGAGGTAAGCTGGCCGCCGCGGAAGGTCTGCGGCAGTGAGCGGCCGTCATCCGAGCGCAGGATCGGCAACACCGGCATCCATTCACCGACTTTCAATTCGGTTTGCGACAGCTTGGCTTTCAGTGCCACGCCCAGCCGGCCGAAGTCGTCGGCGGGGCGGCCATCGTCGTGTACCGGCAGCAGGTGGGTATTGGTGGTGCCTTTACCGCCATCGAGCTTGACCGAGTACAAACCCAGTACGTCCACGCCGAAACCCACGGTGCCCTGGGTGAAACCGGAGCGGGCATCGAGGATGAAGCTTTGCGTCCATTCTTCGCCTTTGGCCTGGGGGTGGGCCGGGTCGACGAAGTTGCGGTTGATGTAGAAGTTGCGCAGGTTGAGGCTGGCTTTGGCGTCCTCCATGAAACCGCCTTCGGCGGCAAACGCGGGGAACGCGCAGGACATGGCCAACAGGCCGGGCAGCAGCTGGCGTGCGGGGTGCGAAGTGCTCATCTGTCGTGGATCTCTTGTTTTTATTGGCGAACCGCTGTGCTGCAGGATGCGGCCTGCAGGGCGGTCTTTTTTGATGAACGTGGGCAACGTTGCTGGGTGCGATGGTGCGGGGAAGGGAAGGGGCGAGGCAATTCGTCGCACACGGTAGCGGGCGATAATCGAACGGAATGTTCCGGTTGGTTAATTTTTTGTGGTGGCAACAAAAAGCCCACCGCGAGGGTGGGCTTGAGGTTGCAGCCGTTGGTTCAGCCCTTCGGTGTATTCACCGAGGCCTGCTGATTGGCTTGGCCGGTCCGCTCGTACCAGCCGCCACCCAGCGCCTTGTACAAGTTGACCTCGCTGGTCAGCTGCGACAGGCGATCGGTGATCAGTGCCTGCTGCGCGCTGAACAGGTTGCGCTGGGCGTCGAGGAAGGTCAGGTTGCTGTCGATGCCGATGCGGTAACGGCGTTCAGCCAGGCGGTAGTAGTCCTGGTTCGCTTGCACCAGGTCACGTTGCGCCTGCAACTGCTCTTCGAAGGTCTTGCGCGCCGCCAGGCCATCGGAGACTTCCTGGAAGGCGGTCTGGATGGTCTTTTCGTACTTGGCGACGTTGATGTCCTTCTGAATCTTCGAATAGTCCAGGCTGGCCTTCAGGCTGCCGGCGTTGAAGATCGGCAGGTTGATCTGCGGCTGGAACAGCCAGGTACCCGAACCGCCCTTGAACAGCCCGTCCATGTCCGGGCTCAGGGTACCCGCGTTGGCGGTCAGGCTGATGCTCGGGAAGAACGCAGCACGCGCAGCGCCGATGTTGGCATTGGCAGCTTTCAGCAGGTGCTCCGCTTCCTGGATGTCCGGGCGGCGGGTCAGCAGGTCGGAGGGCAGGCCCGCCGGAACCTCGGCCAATTGGTCGGCATCGAGTTTCAGCGGGGCCGGCAGGTTGGCCGGCACGCCGGTGCCGAGCAGCACGGCCAGGCTGTTGACGTCCTGGGCGACCAGGCGCTGGTACTGCGAGTACTTGACCCGGGCGCCTTCCACGGCGGTGCGTGCCTGGCTCAGGTCCAGCGCCGACGCCACACCTACCTCGTTGCTGCGGCGGGTGAGGTTGTAGCTTTCCTCATAGGTCTTGAGGGTGTCTTCGGTCAGCTTGAACAGCGCCTGGTCGGCCTGCCAGGTGTAGTAGGCGTTGGCCACGCTGGCCACCAGGGCGATCTGCGTGGAACGACGCGCCTGCTCACTGGACAGGTAAGTCTCCAGGGCCTGCTCGGTCAGGCTGCGTACGCGGCCGAACAGGTCCAGCTCATAGGCGCTGACGCCCAGGGTGGCCGAGTACTGGCTGGTGATGTTGGATTCGCCGGTGGTCGACATGTTGGCCGGTACGCGCTGGCGGCTGCCGCTGCCGGTGGCCGAAACCGCCGGGAACAGGTCGGCACGCTGGATGCGGTACTGGGCGCGGTAGGCGTCCAGGTTCAGCGCCGCGACGCGCAGGTCGCGGTTGTTCACCAGCGAGGTCTGGATCAGCTGCTGCAGGGCCGGGTCCTGGAAGAACTGGCGCCAGCCCTGTTCAGCGGCGGCCACGTCGGCCGACTGGGTCGGCGAGTATGCAGGGCCTTGCGGCCACTGCTCGGCCACCGGGGTTTCCGGGGTCTGGTAATCAGGGATCAGCGAGCAGCCGCCAAGAATGAAAGCGGTTACCGCCAGGGACAACAAAGACTTGGTCATTGCCCAGCCTCATAACGTGGAGTTTCAGGGGTGGCGTCTTTTTTCGGCTCTTTGCTGCCGAACAGCGACGACACTGCGACGAAGAATAGCGGTACCCAGAAGATTGCCAGGATGGTTGCGCTGATCATGCCGCCGATCACGCCGGTGCCGATGGCGTGCTGGCTGCCCGCGCCGGCGCCGCTGGCGATGGTCAACGGTACCACGCCGAGGATGAACGCCAGCGAGGTCATGATGATCGGGCGCAGACGCATGCGGCACGCCTCGATCGCTGCGTCGTACAGGCTGCTGCCTTGCTCATGCAGTTCCTTGGCGAATTCGACGATCAGGATGGCGTTTTTCGCCGCCAGGCCGATGGTGGTCAACAGGCCCACCAGGAAGTACACGTCGTTGGACAACCCGCGCAGGCTGGTGGCAATCAGCGCACCGATGATACCCAGCGGTACTACCAGCACGACGGCGATCGGGATCGACCAGCTTTCATACAGTGCTGCCAGGCAGAGGAACACGAACAGTACCGAGAGGGCGAACAGCGCCGGCATTTGCGAGCCGGAGAGTTTTTCCTCGTAGGACATGCCGGTCCAGGAGAAGCCGATACCGTCCGGCAACTCGCCCGCGATACGCTCCACCTCGGCCATGGCGTCACCGGTACTGTAGCCCGGGGCCGGTGCACCGAGGATTTCCATCGCCTCGACGCCGTTGTAACGGGACAGCTTGGGCGAACCGTAGGTCCACTCGCCTTTGGCGAACGAGGAGAACGGCACCATCTCGCCAGCACCGTTGCGCACGTACCACTTCTGCAGGTCTTCAGGGCTCATCCGGGCGTTTGGTTCACCCTGGATGTACACCTTCTTGACCCGGCCGCGGTCGATGAAGTCGTTGACGTAGCTGGCACCCAGGGCAATCGACAGGGTGTTGTTGATGTCGGCGATGGTCACGCCCAGGGCGCTGGCACGTTCGTCATCGATGGTCAGCTGGTACTGCGGCTCATCGTTCAGGCCGTTCGGGCGCACGGCGCTGAGCACCTTGCTTTGCGCAGCCTTGGCCAGGAACTGGTTGCGAGCTTCCATGAGTTTGGCATGGCCGACACCGCCGCGGTCCTGCAGGAACACGTCGAAGCCGGTGGCGTTACCCAGTTCGAGTACGGCAGGCGGCGCGAAGGCGAACACCATCGCATCGCGGAAGGTAAAGAAGTGCTGCTGGGCGCGCTCAGCCAGGGCGAAGACACTGTTCTCCTTGGACCGCTCGCCCCACGGCTTGAGCATGATGAACGCCATACCGGAGCTCTGGCCGCGGCCGGCGAAGTTGAAACCGTTGACGGTGAACACCGACGATACGGTGTCTGCTTCGTCTTTGAGCAGGTATTCACGCATCTGGTCGACCACCACCTGAGTGCGCTCGGCACTGGAGCCTGCCGGGGTTTGCACCTGGGCGAACAGTACGCCCTGGTCTTCCTCAGGCAGGAACGCCGTTGGAATACGGGCGAACAGCCAGATCATGCCGACCACGATCAGTGCATAGGCGAGCAGGAACGGCACCTTGTTGCGCAAGATGGTACCGACGCTGCGCTCGTAGCCGTTTACGCTGCGGTCGAAGTTGCGGTTGAACCAGCCGAAGAAACCGCCCTTGGCCACATGGTGCTCGCCCTTCTTCAGCGGCTTGAGCATGGTGGCGCACAGCGCCGGGGTGAAGATCAGCGCCACCAGCACCGACAGGCCCATGGCCGAGACGATGGTGATGGAGAACTGCCGGTAGATCACACCCGTGGAGCCGCCGAAGAAGGCCATCGGCAGCAGTACCGCCGACAGCACCAGGGCGATACCCACCAGGGCGCCCTGGATCTGCTCCATCGAGCGCTTGGTCGCCTCCTTGGGCGGCAAGCCTTCCTCGGACATCACCCGTTCGACGTTTTCCACCACGACGATGGCGTCGTCCACCAGCAAGCCGATGGCCAGGACCATGGCGAACATGGTCAGGGTGTTGATGCTGAAGCCCGCAGCGGCAAGGATGCCGAAGGTACCCAGCAATACCACCGGTACGGTCATGGTGGTAATGATGGTGGCGCGGAAGTTCTGCAGGAACAGGTACATCACCAGGAACACCAGGACCACGGCTTCGATCAGGGTGTGGATTACCCCGCTGATCGATTCGGTGACCACCGGGGTGGTGTCATACGGGAATACCGCTTTCACCCCAGGCGGGAAGAACGGTTCCAGGTCGCTGATGGTCTGGCGCAGCGCCTTGGCGGTGTCCAGGGCGTTGGCGCCGGTCGCCAGCTTGACCGCCAGGCCGGATGCCGGCTTGCCGTTGAACTGGGCGCTGACGGCGTAGTTCTCGCCACCCAGGCCTACCTGGGCGACATCACCCAGGCGCACTTGCGAACCGTCCTTGTTGACCTTGAGCAGAATCTTCTCGAACTGCTCGGCGGTCTGCAGGCGGGTCTTGCCGATGATGGTCGCGTTGAGCTGGGTACCCGGCAGTGCAGGGAGGCCGCCGAGCTGGCCGGACGACACCTGCACGTTCTGCGCGGCAACTGCGGTCTTGACGTCGACCGGGGTCAGCTGGAACTTGTTCAGCTTGGCCGGATCCAGCCAGATACGCATGGCGTACTGCGCACCGAACACCTGGAAGTCACCTACACCGGCGGTCCGCGAGATCGGGTCCTGCATGTTGGAGACGATGTAGTTGGCCAAGTCATCCTTGGTCATGCTGCCGTCTTCGGACACCAGGCCGATCACCAGCAGGAAGTTCTTCACTGCCTTGGTCACGCGGATACCTTGCTGCTGCACCTCTTGCGGCAGCAGCGGGGTGGCCAGGTTCAGCTTGTTCTGTACCTGTACCTGCGCGGTGTCGGCATTGGTGCCTTGCTCGAAGGTGGCCGTGATGGTCATGCTGCCGTCGGAGTTACTCTCCGAAGACACATAGCGCAGGTTGTCGATACCGTTGAGCTGCTGCTCGATCACCTGCACCACGGTGTCCTGCACGGTCTGCGCCGAAGCGCCCGGGTAGGTCACGGCGATGGCGATGGCCGGCGGCGCGATGCTTGGGTACTGGTTGATCGGCAGCTTCAGGATCGACAAGGCGCCGACCAGCATGATCACCAAGGCAATCACCCAGGCGAAGATCGGGCGATCGATAAAGAACTTCGACATGGTTTACTCCGCTTTGGCGTCTGCTTTGGCCGCGTTGGCCTGATCAGGGCTGCCTGGCTTCTTGACGTTGGTGGCATCGCTGACCTTGACCTCGACACCAGGGCGCACGTACTGCAGGCCTTCGGTGATCAGGCGGTCGCCCGGGTTCAGGCCTTCCTCGATCAGCCAGTCGCTGCCCAGGGTGCGGCTGGCCTTGAGCTGGCGCAGTTCGACCTTGTTCTCCTGGTTGACCACCAGCGCGGTCGGTGCACCCTTGAGGTCACGGGTGACGCCTTGCTGCGGGGCCAGGATAGCTTGGCTGTTGACCCCGGCCTTGAGCCGCGCATGCACGAACATGCCTGGCAGCAGGGTGTGGTCCGGGTTGGGGAAAATGGCGCGCAGGGTCACCGAGCCGGTGGTCTCGTCGACCGCAACCTCCGAGAACTCCAGGCGACCTTCCTGTTTGAACAGGCTGCCGTCTTCCAGTACCAACTGAACCGATGCGGTGTTGGCGCCGGACTTCTGCAGTTGGCCGCTTTCCAGCTCACGGCGCAGCTTGAGCAGCTCAGCGGTGGACTGGGTGACGTCGACGTAGATCGGGTCGAGCTGCTGGATGGTGGCCATGGCGTTGGTCTGACCATTGCTCACCAGAGCGCCTTCGGTGAACGACGAGCGACCGATGCGACCGCTGATCGGCGCCAGCACCTTGGTGTAGCGCAGGTCGATCTGGGCGCTTTTGAGCGATGCATCGGCCTGCAATCGTTTGGCATTGGCGTCGTCGTATTCCTGCTTGGACACCGCCTGTTCGTCGATCAGCTGCTTGTAGCGCTCGGCCAGCGAGCGGGTAGCTTGCAGGTTGGCCTGGGCGTTGGCCAGGTTGGCCTCGTACACGGCAGGGTCGATCTGGTACAGCTGCTGGCCTTCCTTGACCTCGCTGCCTTCCTTGAACAGGCGCTTGAGGATGATGCCATTGACCTGTGGGCGGACTTCAGCGACGCGGAACGCGCTGGTGCGCCCCGGCAGTTCCGAGGTCAAGGTGAAGGCTTGGGGCTGGATGGTCACTACGCCGACCTGAGGAGCCTGTGCTGCGGGCGCGGCTTCTTCTTTCTTGCAGCCACTGAGCAGGGTTGCCAGGGCGACGGCGGAAACCAGAGCGGTAACGGCTGGCTTGAATTGCATGAGGATCCTCGGATCGCTAGAGCTGGGAGATGCTCAAGGGTAATGGAAGAGTCTTGACGGAAAAAATGCTACCAGGTGGATAAATAGCTTACTAACGAATATACTTACATTCATGGTTGTTTGTAAATACCGTTGGGTGGTACTTGGCTACTACCCCAGCCCTTTTATTAGCCAATCCGGGAAGCACCCTGCAGAGGTGTGGCCCCGGCGGATTCCCTGCACGCGACGCGCCTGCGGGCCCAGATGAGGTTGTACTGCCATGGTCCGTCGAACCAAAGAAGAAGCCCAGGAAACCCGCACGCAAATCATCGAGGCAGCGGAAAAGGCCTTCTATAAGCGCGGGGTTGCGCGCACCACCCTGGCGGACATCGCCGAGCTGGCGGGCGTGACTCGGGGTGCGATCTACTGGCATTTCAATAATAAGGCAGAGCTGGTGCAGGCGTTGCTCGACAGCTTGCACGAAACCCATGACCACTTGGCGCGTGCCAGTGAAAGCGAGGACGAAGTCGACCCGCTTGGGTGCATGCGCAAGCTGCTGCTGCAAGTGTTCAACGAGCTGGTGCTGGACGCCCGTACCCGTCGTATCAACGAAATCCTGCATCACAAGTGCGAGTTTACCGATGACATGTGTGAAATTCGCCAGCAGCGCCAGAGCGCTGTACTGGATTGCCACGTGGGCATCAACCTGGCGCTGGCCAATGCCGTACGCCGCGAACAATTGCCGGCCGAGCTGGATGTAGAGCGCGCAGCCGTGGCCCTGTTTGCCTATGTCGATGGCCTGATCGGGCGCTGGTTGTTGCTGCCGGACAGCTTCGAGCTGCTGCGCGATGCCGAAAAATGGGTCGACACCGGGCTGGATATGCTGCGCTTGAGCCCGGCCCTGCGCAAATGACACTTTGTTAAGGATTGTGAGGGAGTGTTTCCCCCTGATGTTAAGGGGGGATTAATACCTCAGGCTGCTCCCTCACGCCCGCGCAATTGCCGGTCCGGTAATGCCAGGGCCGCCAGCAGGCCGATTAACGCCACCGCCGCACTGCCCAGTAACAGATGCCGGAAGGTTGCCAGCAAACGCGCCTGGGTTGCCGTGTCTGCTTCGCCGGCCTGCAGGCTGCCCAGCAACGGGTTACCCTGCAACTCGAAACCGCCTTGGTGCAACAGCGCCAGCAGTAGGCTGGACATGCACGCCACGCCCATCGCCCCGCCCAGTGAGCGGAACAGGTTGGTGGTGCTGGTGGCCACGCCGATGTCCTTGCTGCCCACCGCACTCTGCGTGCCCACCAGCGAGGTCGGGAACTGCAGGCCGCAGGCGATGCCGGTCAGCAGCATGAACACGGCACTGAGCAGGGCCGACTGTGGCGGGGTGATGGCCATGGCGAAGACCGCGACCGGCATCAGCAGCGCGCCGGCGAGGATCTGCGGTTTGTAGCGGCCCGTGATGCTGGTCATGCGCCCGCCGGTAAAGGCCCCTATGGGCAGGCCAATGGCCAAGGGCAGCAGGTGCAGCGCTGCACTGTCGGCGCCGGCGCCGGTGATGCCCTGGTAGCGCAGAGGCATCAGCATGGTCAGTGAAATAGACTGGAAGCTGGCGAAGAAAATCACCCCCCAGCACAGCACGGCAACCCGGTTACCGAACAGGCCTAGCGGCAGCAACGGTTCCTGGCAGCGGCGTTCGTGGGCGATGAACACGGCCGTGCCAAGCCCGGCGCAGGCAAACAGGCCCATGACCGCGGGCGCGGTCCAGGCCTGGCCTTGGCCGACCAGGGTAATGCCCAGCAACAGGCTGCCCAGGCCAACGATCAGCAACACGGCGCCCAAGTAGTCCACCCGTGCTTCGCGGCGTTGCACCGGCAGGCCACTCAAGGCACGGTGGATCGCCCACAGTGCAACCAGGCCCAGCGGCAGGTTGATCCAGAATACCCAGCGCCATGACAGATACTCGGTCAGCCAGCCGCCCAGCACGGGCCCGGCAACGCTTGCTGCGGCGTACATGCTGCTGAAATAGCCCTGGTAGCGGCCCCGCTCGCGCGGTGGCACGAAGTCACCGATGATCGCCTGGCTGACCGAGACCATACCCCCCGCGCCGACCCCCTGCAGTACGCGCGCCAGCACCAGCTGCTGCATGTCCTGGGCCAGGGCGCAGGCGATTGAAGCCAGGGTGAACAGGCTGACACCGGTAAGGATCATGCGCCGACGCCCGTACAGATCACCCAGCTTGCCGTAGATCGGCACCGCCACGGTCATCGCCACCATGTACCCGGAGATCACCCACGCCAGCAAGCCGACGTCATTGAACTGGGCGGAGATGGCCGGCAAGGAAACGGCGACGATGGTCTGGTCGAGGGCACCTAGGAAGATGGCCAGCATCAACGCGGTGAGTACGTTGCGCAGGGCGGTGGGGGGCAGGGCAGCTGTCACGGAGCACCTTGTCTAATGGCGGTGACTTTTCCGGCCCCTTCACGGGTAAAGCCGCCGTCGCAGGTTCAGCACTGGCCGTAAGAACAGTGGCGAGCCTGTGGCAGCGGCTTTACCCGCAAAGGGGCCGACATGAATAGCCGGATTGTAACCCGACTTAGGTAGCTTCCTATGTACTATCTGCATCCCCTATGCAAGATCGGCATTGGCGCATTCATCCAGTGGTGCATGGCCGCGTGATATCGTGCATGGGCCGCAGGGGCTGAAATCCGGGGCTTGCACCAGCTTGGTGCAGCATGATGTCGCAGGATTTCGGTGCCGCTGTATCCCACACCTTTTATTCCTCTGCCTGCATGTCGAGCATGACCGCCCAGATGGCGACGGTTGGAACAGGTCAGGTAGACCCGATTCAGGGGTCGGTAGCAACCGTTCAATTTCACGTATAAGCGGAGTGATCATGCCCAGGGCTTCCCACCAAGATTTGCGTTTTGCATTCCGCGAGCTGCTCGCTTCAGGTTCCTGCTACCACACAGCGTCTGTGTTCGACCCGATGTCGGCGCGTATTGCCGCCGACCTGGGTTTCGAGGTTGGAATTCTCGGCGGCTCGGTCGCTTCGTTGCAGGTGCTGGCTGCGCCAGACTTCGCCTTGATCACCCTGAGCGAATTCGTCGAACAGGCTACCCGCATCGGCCGCGTGGCCCAATTGCCGGTGCTCGCCGATGCCGACCATGGCTACGGCAATGCGCTGAATGTGATGCGCACGGTCATCGAGTTGGAGCGCGCCGGCGTGGCTGCGCTGACCATCGAAGACACCCTGCTGCCGGCCCAGTTCGGGCGCAAGTCCACCGACCTGATCCCGGTCGACGAAGGTGTCGGCAAGATCCGTGCAGCCCTGGAAGCACGCGTGGACTCGTCGCTGTCGATCATTGCTCGCACCAACGCCGGGGTGCTAAGCACCGAAGAAATCATCGTGCGCACGCAGAGCTACCAGAAGGCCGGTGCCGACGGTATCTGCATGGTGGGTGTGAAGGACTTCGAACAGCTGGAGCAGATTGCCGAGCACCTGACCGTGCCCTTGATGCTGGTGACCTACGCCAACCCCAACCTGCGTGACGACGAGCGCCTGGCGCGCCTGGGCGTGCGTATCGTGGTTGATGGCCACGCCGCGTACTTCGCTGCGATCAAGGCCACTTACGACTGCCTGCGGCTGCAACGCGGCCAGCAGAACAAGTCGGAGAACCTCACCGCCACCGAGCTCTCGCACACCTACACCCAGCCTGAGGACTACATCCGCTGGGCCAAGGAGTACATGAGCGTCGACGAGTGACCGGCGTGGCGCCGTTCAGCTCAACGGACGGCGCTCAAGGTGGCAGTGTGCGGCACGCAATGCGCCTGCTCGCAACTCGCTGCCGCGTTAGGCTGGCTGCGTAGCAGCTCGGCACGCCAGCAGGCGGAGCCGTAAAGCCCGGCAACGGCGGTCAAGGCCATGACAAGGGCGACTCTTCTGGACTTGATACCCATGGTGCTCACCTCCTGTTGCAAAAACAGGTGATACCTCAAGCATAGGTCAACTGCAGGCGGGCGCTTGCCGCCACGGCCTGCTTGCGCGCCAGTTCACAACAAATCTGTCATGGATCGGGCAACTAAGCTGGGGGGAGATCAACTGTTAAGTCTATCCAGCTGAAGGAGTGTTCCTCATGAGCAACATCGCAATCATCGGTGCCACCGGCCGCGCTGGCAGCCAACTGCTGGAAGAAGCCCTGCGCCGGGGGCACAGTGTGCTGGCCATCGCCCGCGACCCTTCAGCACTGCAGGGGCGTGGGGGGGTTACCGTGCAGGCGCTTGATGTCAACGACAGCGCGGCGCTGCAAAAGGCCGTCGCCGGCATGGATGCGGTGCTGAGTGCGGCGCATTTTTCGACCATCGCGCCGCACGCGATCATCGAACCGGTCAAGCGTGCGGGCGTGAAGCGCCTGTTGGTGGTGGGCGGCGCCGGTAGCCTGCTGCTGCCTTCCGGGCATCGGGTCATCGACAGCCCGGATTTCCCCGAGGCTTACAAGGCCGAAGCCAGCGCGGGTGGGCGTTTTCTCGAGGCGCTGCGCCAGGAGCAGAACCTGGACTGGACCTTCCTGTCGCCGTCGGCAGAATTCGTCGAAGGGGAACGCACCGGGCACTACACCTTGGGCAAGGACCATCTGCTGATTGGTGCCGATGGCAAGAGTTGGATCACCTTTGCCGACTTTGCCATCGCCATGATTGATGAGCTGGAGAAGCCGGCGCATTCGCGGCAACGCTTCACCGTCGGTTACTGAGCCGACCTGTCACTGTTCGGCACGCCCGGCCAGCCAGTCCATCAGCTCGACCAGCCCTGCTGGCAGGCTCTTGGCCTGGCTGACCAGGTAGTAGCCCTTGCCGGTGCTTACCTTCAAGCCGAATGGCATGCACAAGCGCCCGCCGCGCAGGTCATCGCCAATCAGCGCCCAGTCGCCAATGGCCACCCCTGTGCCTTGGGACGCCATCGCCATGGCCATGTCCAGGGTCTCGAAATGCTGCTTAGGGCCGAGCAGCTCGAACGACGCGCCGGCCGCCTGCAGCCACAGGCGCCAGTCGTGCCCATCCCGTGAGGGGTGCAACAGCATATGGCGCGCCAGGTCTTCAACCTGCTTCAACGGTACAGGGCCTGCCAGCAGTGAGGGTGCACACACGGGCGTCAGCTGCTCATCGAACAGCTTGAGCGCCCGCAGCCCGTGATTGGGCAAGCTGCCATAGACCACCGCCGCATCGAACCCTTCACGGCGAAAGTCCACGCCATGCTGCACGGTGGTGGTCAGCTCCACGGGTACGTCCGGGCGCAGGGCCTGCCATTCCATCAGCCGCGGCAACAGCCAGCGCATCACACAAGTTGGCGCCTTGAGCTGCAGGGTAGTGCTGCGCCCACCCACCTCACGCACGCCTTGTTCGATCAGGGCGAATACCTGCTGCACGCGTGGCAACCAGTCCTGCCCCTCACGCGTCAGGGTCAAGCCGCGGGCCTGGCGCTGAAACAGGGCGTAACCCAGGTGTTCTTCCAACCCAGCGATCTGCCGGCTGACGGCGCCTTGGGTGATATGCAACTGCTGAGCGGCACGGGTGAAATTGCAATGCTGCGCGGTGATGAGGAAGGTGTGCAGGGCGGGGAGGGGCGGAAGGCGTTTCATCGTGGCGAGCCATGATTAAGGGACATGGCTAGTATGTGTTTTTTTGCCTTGTGGCGATAGCTGCACGTTGGGTCCAATGCGCACAGATTCCAACAAGATCCAAGGTGAAACCGATGGCAACTTGCGGCGAAGTACTGGTCAAACTCCTCGAAGGCTATGGCGTTGACCATGTTTTCGGTATCCCGGGCGTACATACCGTGGAGCTCTACCGAGGGCTGGCGGGCTCGTCGATCCGCCATATCACGCCACGCCACGAGCAAGGTGCTGGTTTCATGGCTGACGGCTACTCGCGCACACGTGGCAAGCCCGGTGTGTGTTTCATCATCACCGGCCCTGGGATGACTAACATCACCACCGCCATGGGCCAGGCCTACGCCGACTCGATCCCGATGCTGGTGATTTCCAGCGTGCAGTCGCGTGACCAGCTGGGCGGTGGCCGTGGCAAGCTGCACGAGCTGCCCAACCAGAGCGCGCTGGTGGCAGGTGTGGCGGCGTTTTCGCAGACGCTGATGAGCGCCGACGACCTGCCGCAAGTACTGGCCCGTGCCTTTGCCGTATTCGACGGCGCCCGCCCGCGGCCGGTGCATATCGAGATCCCGCTGGATGTACTGGTTGAGCCTGCCGACCACCTGCTGCCGGGCCGCCCGGTGCGCAGCAGCCGCGCAGGCGCCGCACCACAGGCCGTGGCGCAGATGGCCGAACGCCTGGCCAAGGCGCGCAAGCCGTTGATCCTCGCTGGGGGGGGCGCGCTGGATGCAGGTGCTGCGCTGGCGGGCCTGGCCGAACATCTGCAAGCCCCGGTGGCGCTGACCATCAATGCCAAGGGCCTGCTGCCTTCCAGCCACCCGCTGCAGATCGGTTCGACCCAGTCGCTGGTCGCCACCCGCGCGCTGGTGGCGGAGGCCGACGTGGTGCTGGCGATCGGTACCGAGCTGGCCGAAACCGACTACGACGTGACATTCAAGGGCGGCTTCGAAATCCCTGGCAGCCTGCTGCGCATCGATATCGACCCGGACCAGACCGTGCGCAATTACCTGCCGGAGCTGGCGCTGGTTGCCGATGCGGCGTTGGCGGCTCAGGCGTTGCTCGACTGCTTGCAGGCGCTGCCGCAACCGGCCCGCGACGGAAGCTGGGGGGCTGCACGTGTTCGGCACCTGCGTGATGCGCTGAATGCTGGCTGGGATCAGCCGACCCTCAGCCAGACCCGCCTGCTGGCCAGCATCCTGGAGCGTCTGCCCAATGCCATCCTGGTCGGCGATTCGACGCAGCCGGTGTACACCGGCAACCTGACGCTGGACATGGATCAACCACGTCGCTGGTTCAATGCCTCGACCGGCTACGGTACCTTGGGCTATGCACTGCCCGCGGCGATGGGGGCCTGGCTGGGCAGCGCCGAGCAACCGGCTGCGCGTGCACCGGCGGTTTGCCTGATTGGCGATGGTGGGCTGCAGTTCACCCTGCCGGAACTGGCCAGCGCGGTGGAGGCCCAGGTGCCATTGATCGTGCTGCTATGGAATAACCAGGGCTACGAGGAAATCAAGAAGTACATGGTCAACCGCGCCATCGAGCCGGTCGGGGTGGACATCCATACCCCGGACTTCATCGGCGTGGCCCGTGCCCTGGGCGCTGAGGCCGAAGATGTCGGCGATGTGGCGCAATTGCACGCTGCCCTTGGCCGGGCCGTGGAGCGCAAGGGGCCGACCCTGATTCAGGTTGATCAGAACCGGTGGCAGGCAGCTGTACTGGGCTGAGGATAATCAGCCGGTACTGGCGCGCAACCGCGCAACATCGCGGATCGGTGGCGCGCCATACAACCGACTGTACTCGCGGCTGAACTGGGACGGGCTTTCATACCCTACCCGATACCCCGCCACCGCCGCCTCCAGGCCATCGTTGAGCATCAGCCGGCGCGCCTCCTGCAGGCGCAACTGCTTCTGGTACTGCAACGGGCTCATGGAGGTAACGGCCTTGAACCTGTGGTGCAGGGTCGAGGTGCTGAGGTTGACCTCCCGCGCCAAGTCCTCGATGCGCAGCGGTTGCTGGAAGTTCTGGTTGAGCCAGGTGATGGCCTGGCACACCCGGTGCGTCTGGCTGTTGGCCAGAGCAATCTCGTACAGACGGTAGCCCTGGGGGCCGCGCAGCAGTCGGTAGAGAATTTCCCGACGGATCAGCGGCGCCAGCATGGCGATGTCACGTGGCGAGTCCAGCAGGCGAATCAACCGCAGCAAGGCGTCGAGCAGTTGCGGGTCAGTCCTTTCCACATAAAGGCCGCGGCCGGAAGGCAGGTTGGGCACCAGCATCGGCCCGCTTTCGGCAATCAGCTGGCTGATCTCGGCCGGGTCGAGGTCCAGGCGCAGGCCGAGGCTCGGGTTTTCCGGGCTGGCATCGAGCCTCGCGCCGCTCAGCGGCAGCGTCACCGACACCACCATGTAGTGCAAAGGGTCGTAAGCGTACTGTTCGTCGCCGAGGAACAAGCTTTTGCTGCCCTGGGCCAGGATGCACAGCGCGGGTTGGGCCAAGGTTGGCACAGAGCGGACATTCTCGGTATAGCGCACCAGGTACAGGTCGTCGATGGCGGACGCCGGGCCGTGAACGTCGCTGGCATGGCGGCCGATCAGCTCGGCCAGCTCTTGGCGCTGCACTTCCAGGGTCGGGTCGATGGACGGGGTGGTGGTCATGATGGCTTTCCTCTACTGACCGACGCAGCATAGGTTTGGGCAATGGCGGGCGCTAGTCGAAAGCTGCACGTCGATTGCCTGATCCTGCACCGCTGCAGGATCAGGCAATCGACGTGCAGTATTGGCCTAACGCGCCGCGCGGGCGCGGCCCTAACCTTGGCAGCCTGGTTTTTCCGTCCGCCTGCTTCAAGGAGATTGTGCAATGGCCCTTTCCCAACCGGTCACCCACTTGGCTTTCATCCGTGCCAGCAGCGGTCGTTCGGCGGAGCTTGGCGCGCGCCTGCGTGACCTGCTCGAGCCGTCGTTGCGCACGCCCGGCTGCCTGAGTTTCACCGTACAGCGCTCGCAAGCCGATGCCGACCTGTGGCTGCTCAGCGGCAGCTGGCGTGACCAGCAGGCAATGAGCGGCTATTTCGCCTCGCCGACCCTGCAGGTGTTTGGCGATCTGGTGCAGGCCCAGGTGGTCAGCAGCCTGGATCTGCATACCTTCGATTGAAAGGCACCCGCCACGGGTTAGAATGCCGCCCCTCGATCAATCACGCGGATAGCGACATGGCACGTAGAGAATTCCCGCATTTTGAAGCGGTTTCGGCGATGGTCCCGGTAGACGGCGGTGGCTACAACGCCGCCATCGCAGTCAAGGCTTTGGGCATGGGCGGGGCGCCGCGCTTTCACAAGGTGCTGGAAGGCCAGGTGTTCAAAGGCGCCATTGCGGCCGATGAGGCCGCCTGCGCCGAGCTCGAGCGCCTTCAGGGCGTGGCTGAAGACGGCGAGCTGATCTGGTAACCCGCCCTGTCGATCAGGCCTGCGGCCTGCGCATCTTGAACAGGTTGCCCAGCTCGAAGTAATCCGCCGGCCCACCGCCACGCAGAATCGGCTCGGCGGCGGCGGTGTCGTAGATGCCGTCCTTGAGCAGGTGTTCGGCAATGTGCACCGCCACCACTTCGCCAAGGATCAGCCAGCTTGGCACCAGCTCCTGGTCGGCCCGCTTGAGCTGGACGATCTGGCTCACCTTGCATTCGAACGCCACGGGGCTTTCGCCCACACGTGGCACCTGGACGATGCTCGACGGCGCGGCAGTCAGGCCGCTCAGCTGGAATTCATTCACATCGGCGGGCACTGCAGCGCAGCTCTGGTTCATCTGCTCCGCCAGCGGGCGGGTGGCCAGGTTCCAGACGAACTCACCGGTCTGCTCGATGTTGTTCAGGCTGTCTTTACGCCCGACACTGCAGAACCCGATGATCGGGGGGATGTAGTTGAACGCGTTGAAGAAGGAGTAGGGCGCAAGGTTCAGTTGGCCTTCGCTGCTCTGCGAGGAGATCCAGCCGATCGGGCGCGGGCCGACGATGGCATTGAACGGGTCGTGGGGCAGGCCGTGGCCTTTGGCGGGTTCGTAGTAATACATCTGCGTTGGGCTTGCTGGCCCTACCTCTGGTTGGACGAGGCGCCTAGTGTGCCAAGTCTGCGGCCGCCTGCAAATGATCAAGCCCGGCCAAGGCCGGGCTGGTTGCACGCATCCGTTATCAACTGATGCGGTGGGCGTTGGTGCGGTCGAAACCATCTTCGGCAAAGCGTTGGCCGCCAGTGCGGTCGAAGCCGTCTTCGGCGAAGCGTTGTGCACCTGTGCGGTCAAAACCATCTTCAGCGTAAGTGGCGGTTTGCGTTTGCACCGCAGTGAAGCTGTGGGCGTTGGTGCGGTCGAAGCCATCTTCGGCGAAGGCGCCAGCCGCGAAAACCGAAAGGGCCAGGGTGAGGATCAATTTGTTTTTCATGGTCGTTGCTCCGTTGGATGCGAGAAGTTGTTTGTTTCTATGGATTCAATGCTACGCCAATTAATTTGATTAAAAAGCGCAAAAAATAGCGCTTAAGAATCGAATTTATAGATGTATATTGGCGTGAGCGTCGCCATTCAGCATTCGGTTTTGGTACCTCTTGAGATACAAGCGCCTCGAGTGCTGAATGCTTTGCCAGCCTCTGCAGGATGCAGACGCTGAATTAATCGGGGGTTAAGAGCAGAAAATCGAGTAGGGTCGTCGGCCGTGATGGGAGGGGTGCTGCTGGTGCGGGTAATGATTGCCAGCTGGTATCAGCTACGTGAACCGCGTCAGGGGTTGGGGATACCCTGGGTATTGATCTGATAACGCGTACTGCGTCCTCCACCGGCTAGTTTCACCAGGCATGCTTTGTCCAGCAGGTCAGTGAGGTGGCGCGTTGCAGTGGCCTTCGACACCTTAGCCACTGCCTGGTATTGCGCTGCATTGATGCCATCTTCGAAACCGCGTGGGCCTCCATCGAGCAACCTGTTCAGTACCTTGACCTGCTCAGGCAGCAAACCGTCAGCGCGGTGCGCATTCCAGAACCGCGCCTTGACCAGTACACGGTCGATACGCCAAAGGGCGTGCTCGAGGCTGCGCAGCAACGTTTCGAGAAACCAGGCCAGCCAATGGGTAATGTCCATCCCACCTTTCTGGCTGTTTTCCAATATGCGGTAATAGCCCGCTCGATCTTCGAGAATGCTCGCCGACATGGCGTAGAAACGAATGGCCTGACGCTCCCCCTGAGCGAGTGCCAAATCAGTCAGGGCGCGGGTCAAGCGCCCATTGCCATCGTCGAAGGGATGCAGGGTGACGAACCAGAAATGAGCGATGCCGGCCCGCAGCAACGGATCGAGTTCAACGCTGCTTTGGCTGTTCGCAAACCAGTCGAGAAAGCCTGTTAGCTGGTCTTCAAGGCCAATACGCGGTGGTGCTTCAAAATGTACGGTGGGTTTGTCGAGACGACCGGAGATGACCTGCATCGGTGCTTCGTCGCGCAGTTGGCCAACCAGTATCGGCTTCGACAGGCCATCGTTGCTGTCTGGGAACAAACAGTGGTGCCATGTGAACAGCCGCTGCAGGGTCAGGGGTTGGTCGTATGCCTGCGTCGCATCCAGCATGAGTTCCGCCAGGCCTTCACTTCGCGCATTGGTGGCACCTTGCTCCTTGATGCCAAGACGACGGGCGAGGGAAGAGCGTACTGAGCCAACATTCAGTTGCTCGCCCTCGATGGCAGATGAGGTGACGATATTTTGCAGGAGGGTATCGAGGATATTCTGGCTCTCGCTGAACGCATCGACGGCTCCCATCCTGCCCAGCAGACGGCCTTGAGCCTCTACACAACTGCGCAACAATGGCGCGAGCTGCTCACTCTGCCATTGGAAGTGGGGCCATTTCGGCTGCTGCCAGATCCATCGATGAGCGTTCATGGTTGCCTCGCAATCTATGGTGAGCCGAATAATAACCCTATTCGGCTCATTTGGTGAGCCGAATAGGCTGGCTATTCGGCTCAGGATTGGCTAGACAAAAGAAAAAAAGGCGCCCGTTGTCCACGAGGCGCCTTTTGTTCAAGCTGGCGGCAGGGTCAGTCAGTCGTAATCCGCGAATGCTGCTTGGTGTCTTTCATGGTCGCGTACACCAACAGCGAACACGCGATGCACGCAGTGACGTACCAGTAGAAACCGCTCTCCATGCCTGCACTCTTGAACCACAGGGCCACGTATTCCGCGGTGCCGCCGAAGATCGAAACGGTCAGCGCGTACGGCAGGCCAACCCCCAGTGCGCGGATTTCGGTGGGGAACAGTTCGGCTTTGACCACGGCGTTGATCGAGGTGTAGCCGCTGACGATGATCAGCGCTGCCATGATCAGGAAGAACGCGCCCCACCAGGTCTGGATGGTGTGCAGGGTGGTGAGGATCGGTACGGTGAACAGCGTGCCGAGTACACCGAAGGCGATCAGGATCGGGCGACGGCCGATCTTGTCCGACAGGCCGCCGATGATCGGCTGCAGGCACATGAACAGGAACAACGTGGCCGCCGAGATGGTGGTGGAGTCACTGATGCTCATGCCCACGGTGTTGACCAGGTACTTCTGCATGTAGGTGGTGTAGGTGTAGAAGGCCAGGGTGCCGCCCATGGTCAGGCCGACCACGGTCATCAGTTCCTTGGGGTGGCGCAGCAGGGTGCGCATCAGGCTTTCCTTGGCCTTTTCCTTCTTGGTGAACGAGGCGGTTTCTTCCATGCCACGGCGCAGGTACAGGGCGACCACTGCGCACAGCGCGCCGATCACGAACGGTACACGCCAGCCCCAGGCATACAGCTGCTCGGTGGTCAGCGTCTGCTGCAGGACAATCAGCACCGCCAGGGCGATGAGCTGGCCGGAGATCAGGGTCACATACTGGAAGCTGGAGAAGAAGCCGCGGCGCTCCTTGCTGGCCATCTCGCTCAGGTAGGTGGCCGATGTGCCGTATTCACCACCTACCGACAGGCCCTGCAGCAGGCGGGCGACCACCAGCAGGACCGGCGCGGCGACGCCGATGGTTTCATAACCTGGGGTCAGGGCGATGACGAGGGAGCCGGCGCACATCAGCAGGACCGAGGCCATCAGTGCGGCCTTGCGCCCCTTGCGGTCGGCGTAAAGGCCCATCAGCCAGCCACCGATCGGGCGCATGAGGAAGCCCACGGCAAAGATGGCGGCGGTGTTGAGCAGTTGTGCGGTGGAGTCGCCGGCAGGGAAGAACGCTTTGGCGAAGTACAGCGAGAACGCGGCGTAGACGTACCAGTCGTACCATTCGACCATGTTGCCGATGGAGCCGCTGAAAATCGACTTGAGGCGGCTGGCGGTGGTTTTTTCTGCGGCGGGCGCGACGGCCGCCCCGGTTGGCAGGGAGGTGGCGTTATCCATCAGGGATACCTTCTCGTTGTTTTTGTGGAGCGCGCCTGAGGCGCTGCTTGCCAGGACGATTGCAGAAGGTGTGCCAAATGGGTGCGGGATGATCCAAATGGGGGCGTAGAGCGTGCGGCCGCTGGCGTGCCGGTGATTGTCTATTCAGCGGCTTATTGTGTCGTGATGAGCTAAGTGAGCGGATTTCCGCTTATCGCCTGATTATGATCGGCAATAATCCGCTCATCAGAGAAAGTCCTCACGCACCAGGCCGTGCCGCTGCATCTTCTCATTCAGCGTACGCCTGGGTAGCTGCAACGCCTCCATCACCGCCTTGATCTCGCCAGCATGCTGGCGCAAGGCTGCCCGCAGGCACTGTGCCTCGAACGCCTCCATCTGCTCGCCCAGCGATTGCCCGGCCGGTGCTGCCTCGATGCTGGGTGACCCCAGGCCCAAGGCATGGCGCTCGGCCGCGTTGGCAAGCTCACGTACGTTGCCAGGCCAGTCATGGGTCAGCAATTGCGCCAACTGCGTCGCCGACAGCGGCGGGGCTGTGCGGCTCAGCTTCTCGGCTGCAGCGTGGGCGAAATGCTCGAACAGTAACGGGATGTCTTCACGCCGTTCGCGCAGCGGCGCCAAGCGCAATTCCGCGACATTCAGCCTATAGGCCAGGTCTTCGCGAAAACGCCCGGCGCGGGCTTCCTCAAGCAGGTCGGGCTTGGTCGCGGCGATGATCCGCAGGTCGACACTGATGCTCTGGTTGGCCCCCAGCCGTTCCAGCTTCTGCTCCTGGATCACCCGTAGCAGCTTGGCCTGTTGGGCCAGCGGCATGCTTTCGATTTCGTCGAGGAACACCGTACCGCCATTGGCATACTCCAGCTTGCCGATGCGCTTGCCCTGGGCCCCGGTAAAGGCGCCGCTCTCGTGGCCGAACAGCTCGGCTTCGAACAGCGATTCCGGGATCGCTGCGCAGTTGAGCGCGACGAAGGGCTTGCCTGCACGCGGGCCGAAGTCGTGCAGGCAGCGCGCCACACGCTCTTTGCCACTGCCGGTTTCGCCGCGGATCAGCACATTGACCGGCAGGCTGGCCAGGTCGAGCACCTGCCGGCGCAGTTGCTGCAGGCCTTGCGACATGCCCAGCAGCGCGGCCTCCAGGCGTGACTTCAGGTCAGCCTGCTCGTGCAGGCGGCGGTTCTCCAGCACCAGTTGGCGTTTCTCCAGGGCACGGCGCAGGCTGCCCAGCAGATGCTGCGGCGTGAAGGGCTTTTCGAGAAAGTCATAGGCGCCGTTACGCATGGCCTCGACGGCCATCGGCACATCGCCATGGCCGGTCAGCAGGATCACCGGCAGGTCCGGGTCATCGGCCTGCAGGCGCTCCAGCAACTGCATGCCACCCATGCCCGGCATGCGCACATCGCTGATGACGACGCCTGGAAAGTGCCGGGGCAGGTGAGCCAGGCATTCCTCGGCGCGCGCGAACAACTGCACGCTGAACCCGGACAGGTTCAGCCATTGCTCGACTGCACTGCGGATGCTCGCCTCATCATCGACGACGATCACTGAATTCAACATACAGGCTCCAGGTCACGGGGTAGGGTGAAGCTCAGGCGCGCGCCGCCCGGCAGGTTCTCTGCCTGCAGCTGGCCGCCGGCCTCGTGAATGATGCCATAGGAAATTGCCAGGCCCAGACCGAGCCCTTCACCCACCGGTTTGGTGGTGAAGAAGGGGTCGAACACCTTGGCCAGATGGGTGTCGGCAATCCCCCCGCCAGAGTCGAGGACGCTAAGGCGCCATTGATCCTGTTCGGGTTCGATGCGGATTTCCAGGCGTTTGTAGCGTTTGTCGGCCATGGCGTCGAGGGCGTTGCGCAGCAGGTTGATCAGCACTTGCTCCAGGCGGATCGCATCGCCCCGCACCCACGCAGGGCGCGCCAGGTACAGGGCCACGTCGACTTCGTCGCTGCGCAAGCGCGTATCCAGCAGGTGCAGGGCCTGATCGACCACGGTCGCCAGGTCCAGCCGTTCGCGCAGGCCGACCGGGCTGTTACGGGCGAACGTCTTCAGATGGCTGGTGAGCGCGGCCATGCGTGTGAGCATCTGCTCCAGCGGCTCCAGGGCCAGGCGCGCTTCGTCGTAGCGGCCGTGGTCGAGCAGCAGGCGCAGGGTTTCCAGCTGCATGCGTTGGGTGGTCAGCGGCTGGTTGATCTCGTGGGCCATGGCCGCAGACATTTGCCCAAGCGCAGCCAACTTGGCCGACTGCACCAGGCCTTCCTGTGCGGTGCGCAGTTCGCGGGTACGCTCCTCGACCTGGCGCTTGAGTTCTTCACGGCTGCGCTGGCGCAGGCGGGCCAGGCGCAGGCGCTGGCTGACGAACAGTGCGGCGAACACCAGGCTCAGCCATACGGCGGCGGCGCCCAGGCCAGCGTTGCGCCCGGCAGCGCTGACCTGCGGTTTGCGCAACAGATGCAGGGTCCAGGCCTCACCCGCCAGCGGCAGGCTCTCCCACAGGTACTCGGCAGTGCCGGCGGGGCCCTGCACCCGGCTCAGGTGGCTGTTTTCGGCAAAGCGGGTGAGGACCTGATGCTGCAAGGGCACCAGCGGTTGCTTGTCGTATTGACGCGTTTCGGCCAGTTCGGCGCGGTCGGCGCCGCTCAGCGGTTGCAGCTCGCGGTAGCGCCAGCCGTCCTGATTGGCGATGAAGGTGATGCCGCGCGCGTCGCTGACCAGCAACACATCACTGCCCTGACGCCACTCGCGTTCCAGTTCGGGAAACTCCAGCTTGACCACCATGGCCCCGAGGAAGCGCCCCTGTTCGTCGGTGACGGCGCTGGACAGGAAGTAACCCGGTACGCCGCTGGTCACGCCGACCGCATAGAAGCGGCCGCTGCCCTGGCTGCGGGTTTGCTTGAAGTAGGGGCGAAAGCCGTAGTTTGAACCCACGTAGGTGGTGGGCAGGCGCCAGTTGCTGGCGGCGATGGCCAGGCCGGTACGGTCGAGCAATTCGAGGGTGGAGGAATTGGCCGCGCCATTGATGCGCTCGAGTTTGCGGTTGAGGGCGTCCTGCATGGCGTCGTCGACCGGCCCACGCAGGGCCTGGATCAGCTCCGGGTCCAAGGCCAGCACGGCGGGCAGGGCGCGGTAGCGGTCGATCAAGGTATGCAGGGCCGTGGCGTACAACCCCAGCTGCTGGCTGGCGCGGCGGGCGTCGTCCTCCATGGCCTGGCGCTTGGCCTGATGCATGGCCCAGCCCGCGCTGAGCGCAGTGCCGGCCACAATCAGCAGGATGATCAGCCCCAGACGCAGGGCGCGAAAGGAAAAGGGCATGGGGCAGATCCGGATGATTGAGTGGCGGGTAGGGCCCTATCGCCGGCAAGCCGGCTCCTACAGGTACTGCGCTCGGCATGGCGCAGTGGAAGTCCTGTGGGGGCCGGCTTGCCGGCGAAAGGGCCAGTGCGGCTTACAACAATTCGAAGCTCTGCTGCTGTACAGCTTGGGAATCCAGCCCGACCTGAACATTGAACTCGCCAGGCTCGGCGACCCGCTGCAGCTGCCCATTGTAGAACTTCAGGTCTTCCTCGCTGATGCGGAAGGTCACGGTTCGCGACTCGCCAGCCTTGAGCAGCAGTTTCTGGAAGTTCTTCAGTTCCTTGACCGGGCGGCTCATGGAGCCCGCGACATCCTGCAGGTACAACTGCACCACGGTCTCGCCATCGAGCTTGCCGGTGTTCTTCACCGTCACCTTGGCCTCAAGCGTGTTACCGCGCTTGAGGTCCTTGCCCGACAGGGTCAACCCCGACAGCTCGAAGCTGCTGTAGCTCAGGCCATAACCGAACGGGTACAGCGGGCCGTTTGGCTCCTCGAAATACTGCGAGGTGTAGTTGCCTGGCTTGCCCGGCGTGAACGGCCGGCCGATGCGCGTGTGGTTGTAGTACATCGGAATCTGCCCGACCGAGCGCGGGAAGGTGATGGCCAGCTTGCCCGACGGGTTGTAGTCGCCGAACAGCACGTCGGCGATGGCGTTGCCGCCCTCTGTACCGGCGAACCAGGTTTCGAGGATGGCGTCAGCCTGCTCACGCTCCCAGGCAATCGACAGCGGGCGGCCGTTCATCAATACCAGCACCAGCGGCTTGCCGGTGGCCTTCAAGGCCTTGATCAGCTCGCGCTGGCTGGCCGGGATCTCCAGTGTGGTGCGGCTGGACGACTCGTGGGACATGCCGCGGGACTCACCGACTACCGCCACCACCACGTCGGACTGTTTCGCAGCCTTGACCGCTTCGTCGATCAGCACCGCTGCCGGGCGCGGGTCATCGACGATTTCCGGGGCATCGAAGTTGAGGAAGTTCAGGTAATCGAGAATCGCCTTGTCGCCGGTGACGTTGGAACCTTTGGCGTAGACCAGCTTGGCCTTGCCCTCGACAGCGCGGCGCAGGCCTTCGCGTACGGTGACCGAGTGCATCGGCTTACCGTCGGCAGCCCAGCTGCCCATCATGTCGATCGGTGCATCGGCCAGCGGGCCGACCAGGGCGATGGTGCCAGCTTTCTTCAGCGGCAGGGTCTGCTGGCGGTTTTCCAGCAGCACCAGGCTGCGGCGGGCCACGTCGCGGGCGGCATCACGGTGCAGGCGGTCTTCGCTGTAGTAGTCCTTGAGGTCGGTTTCGGCCTTGCCGATGCGCACGTAGGGGTCCTTGAACAGGCCCATCTCGTACTTGGCTCCCAGCACTTCGCGCACGGCCTGGTCCAGTTCACCCTGGGTCACTTCGCCGGTCTTGAGCAGCCCTGGCAGCTCTTCGCCATACAGGGTGTCGTTCATGCTCATGTCGATGCCGGCCTTGATCGCCAGCTTGGCGGCCTCGCGGCCGTCGCGCGCGACGCCATGACGGATCAGCTCCTGAATGGCGCCGTGGTCGCTGATGGTCACGCCCTTGAAGCCCCACTCCTTGCGCAGCAGGTCGTTCATCAGCCAGGTATTGGAGGTGGCCGGCACGCCGTTGATCGAGTTCAGCGCCACCATCACCCCGCCCGCACCGGCGTCCAGCGCGGCGCGGTAAGGCGGCAGGTAGTCGTTGTACATCTTCGGCAGGCTCATATCGACCGTGTTGTAGTCGCGCCCGCCTTCCACTGCGCCATAAAGGGCGAAGTGCTTGACGATGGCCATGATGCTGTCGGCGTTGGCCGGGCTGCTGCCCTGGAACGACCGGACCATTACCTGGCCGATCTTCGAGGTGAGGTAGGTGTCCTCGCCAAAGCCCTCGCTGGTGCGGCCCCAGCGTGGGTCGCGGGCGATGTCGACCATCGGCGCGAAGGTCATGTCCAGGGCGTCGGCGGAGGCCTCGATGGCCGAGGTGCGGCCGACCTTGGCGATGGCGTCCATGTCCCAGGTAGCGGCCAGCCCCAGGCCGATCGGGAAGATGGTGCGTTCGCCGTGGATGGTGTCGTAGGCGAAGAACATCGGGATCTTCAGGCGGCTGCGCATGGCGGCGTCCTGCATCGGCCGGTTCTCGGGGGCGGTGCGCGAGTTGAAGGTGCCGCCGATGCGCCCGGCGGCGATTTCTTCACGGATCTTCTCGTGCGGCATCTCTGGGCCGATGCTGATCAGGCGCAGCTGGCCGATCTTTTCGGCTTCGGTCATCTGGCTGATCAGGTGCTCGATGAACGCCTGCTTGTCTTGCAGGGGCGGGGCGGTTTGGGCGGCAAGGGCCGCCTGACTGGCAAGGCCCATCATGGCCAGGCCCAGCAAAGACAGTTTCATCATGAATTCCGTTGTCGGGGCCTGTGCCGTATCCACGGTGATACGTGCGCGGCCGAAGTTTTCAGGCGGCTATTGTTGTACGATTCACGGGCATTAATTCCAGCGGCGGATTATGCCTGAATATGTCGCTCGCTGAGGAACACCCGAACGCCGGGACAACAACAATAAGAACGATCGAGAGACCGAAGGCATGACCCCCCTCAACGAATACCAGCAGCGCCAGATCGCCGAGGCCATTGCCCGCGTGGAGCGGCGCACCGATGCCGAGCTGGTGACCGTGCTGGCGCGCCGCGCCGATGACTATGCCTACCTGCCGCTGCTCTGGGCCGCCGTGCTGGCCCTGGCCGTGCCAGGGCTGTGTCACCTGCTGCTGGGCTGGCCGGGTGTGCGCGGCCTGCTGGTGGCGAATGTGTTGCTGTTCTTTGGCTTGTGTGTGCTGCTGCGCAACCCGCGCCTGGCCGCCTGGCTGATCCCGCGCGCGCTGCGCCGCTGGCGGGCATCGCGCCTGGCCCGGCAACAGTTTCGCGAACAGAACCTGCAGCGCACTGCCGCCGGCACCGGGGTGCTGATCTTTGTCGCCGAGGCTGAGCGGCATGTGGAGATCCTCGTCGATCAAGGCATCGATCGCCATCTGGATGCCAAGGCCCGTGCGGTCATCGTTGCCCGGTTTGCCGAGCAGGTACGCCAGGGCCGCACCTTGCAGGGCTTTGTCGAGTGTATCGAGGCCTGCGGTGAGCGGCTGTGCGAGCACGTGCCGCGCACCCATGCGCGCAACGAGTTGCCCAACCGCCTGGTCGTCCTCGACTGAGCCACGCCCATCGCGAAAACCTTCGCCTGAGGCGGCCATCGACGTAGAATGCGCGGCATTGCGCAACGCGCTCCCCGCTACCCGAGGCACCTGTTTTCCATGTCCGCCAATCCTTCCGCTTCTTCCGCGCCGGATGCGCGCGCCCAGTTTCTCGACCTGCTGAGCGCTGCCTTGCACGGCAACGCCCTGGTCAAGCTGGTGCTGGCGCGCCACGTTGGTGCCGACCCGACCTTGCAGCGGATCATCGCCAAACCGGTGCAGGTGAAGGGGCAGCCGAACCTGTCGCTGGTATACCGCCACCAGACCCGCGACATCACCCGCAACCTGCCGCTGGACCAAGCCCTGGCGCTGGTCGCCGAACTTCTGCCGGCAAGCTTTCGCAATGCCCACCTGTTCGATGCCGAGGGGGAGCAGCAGCTGACTTTCAGCAAGAAGGGCAAGCCGATGCTCCAGCGTCACGGTGCCCAGGCGCCCCGCGAGGCGGTCACCAGCAGCGGCCACGACCGTGAGAAAAAACGCCACCTGGAGTTGTCACGGCCCTTCCTGCGCGACCTTGGGGTGACCGACGCGCAAGGCGCGCTGATCCCCTCCATGTCGCGCAAGTGGAAGCAGATCAACAAGTTCATCGAAGTCTTCGAACATGCCCTGGCCAATGCGCCTGTGCCTGCAGAGCAGGCGTTGCGGGTGGCCGACTTCGGCTCCGGCAAGGGTTACCTGACCTTTGCCATGCATGACTACCTGCGCAACACCCTGGGTCGTGAAGCTCAGGTGACGGGTGTGGAGTTGCGCCAGGACATGGTCGACCTGTGCAACGCCGCAGCTTCGCGCCTGGAGCACCCGGGCCTGGAGTTCCAGTGCGGTGACGTGCGCAGCGTGGTGCCCGAGGCCATCGAGGTGATGATCGCCCTGCATGCCTGCGACATCGCCACCGATTACGCGATCCATACCGGCATACGCTGCAATGCCGCGATCATCATGTGCTCACCGTGCTGCCACAAACAGATCCGCCCGCAACTGCACAGCCCGGGGCTGCTGCAGCCGATGCTGCAATACGGGCTGCACCTGGGCCAGCAGGCCGAGATGCTGACCGACAGCTTGCGCGCCTTGTACCTGGAGGCTTGTGGTTACGAGACCAAGGTGTTCGAGTTCATCTCGTTGGAGCACACCAACAAGAACAAGATGATTCTTGCGGTGAAGCGTAAGCAGCCGGTGGAGGCGGGGGCGTTGCTGGAGAAGATCGCGCAGCTGAAAGCGTTTTATGGCGTGCAGGAGCATTGCCTGGAGACGTTGTTGCGGGGGGATGGTTTGATCGCCGGGCAATGAACGTGTGCTGGGCATCATTCCCAACAGTGCGTAGGACAATTCCCAAGCGCATCAAGCGGCTGATTTGAGCGTCAAGAGACCTGTAGTGTGGTCGACACCAAAACCGTACCTGGTTGTCATTTGACAACCTTGAGGTCCGAGCCCACACTGGAGAAGATTTGATGTCACGGCCGGTTCATGCCAAGAAAGAGGTCGAGCAGGCCTTGAGGCACGCTGAGTCACAGGGATGGCGGATCGTTGTGGGGGGCGGGCACTGTTGGGGAAAGATGTACTGCCCGTTCAACGATGCCGATTGCCGGTGCGGGGAGCGTTGCATTACCAGTGTCTGGAGCACCCCGAAGAATCCTGGCAATTTTGCGCGCCAGCTAAAGCGTGTAGTGGACCATTGCACAGGCAGCAGTGAAACCGATACCGCAGCGAAGGGTGGTGAGGAGCAGTAGCGATGGAATACGAGTTTACCCTCAAGTACCAATTGGTCGAGGACGAAGATATCGATGCGCTCCTGGAGCGCCTGGCCGAGGCAGGTTGTGATGACGCGCTGGTCGGGATCGGCCAGCCGGGGCGCCTTTCGCTTGAATTTGTACGGGAATCTGCTGGCGCGAACGAGGCAATCGAAGGCGCTCTCAGGGATGTCCGTACGGCAGTGCCTGGCGCACGACTGATCGAGGCCACGCCAGACCTTGTCGGCCTGACCGATGTGGCAGAGATCGTCGGTGTATCGCGTCAGAACATGCGCAAGCTGATGCTCGCGCATGTTCACAGTTTCCCGGCTCCCATACATGAAGGCAGCACTTCGCTGTGGCATCTCGCAGACGTCCTGGCCTGGTTGCTGGCCCGAGGGAGTTACACCATCGGCCAAGAGACGCTGGACCTGGCTCGGGTTGCGATGGCCGTCAATGTGTCAACCGCACATGCACGGTTAGTCAAAAGTCCCACGGCTTTCGCTCATTGAAGTTGCACCGCTGGAGCAGTCTTAGCGGCGCACCGTCGGCACCTCGATCGCCAACGCAATCGCCCCCAGCGGATGGGTGCTCGCATCGAAGAAATGCAGCGCAGTCCCCGTCAGGTAGCCAAATCGCTCCACAAAATGGCGTTTCTGATTCATCACCGAGGCCTCGCCCAGCGCCCTGATGGCAATCGAAAGATGCGCCGGCCGCGCTTGGCGAATCGCTTCGAGCAGGTGTTGGTCACTGCTGTCCAGGTGCTGCCCGAACAGGCAGAGGCCTTGGCTTTCCTGCGCCAGCTGCCCCAGGCACCAGCCCAGGTAATCCGAGTTGCGGATCGCACGCAGTTTCTCGTCGCTGCGGTCTTCGTTGACGAACAAGGGCACTTCACCCGGGATGTTCACGGCAAAGCCATCGAGCAATTCAGCGCTTTCGGCGCTGCGCTGGCGGGTGGCGCCGTCGGGCAGCTTGAGCAGGTGCAGCCCGCCGTGCAGGTGCAGCACGCGTGTCCCTGCACTTCGCGTGCGGCGCACGTCGAAGAAGCCTTCCTCATCGAACAGGGCGGCAAAGCCCTGTGGGTCGTGCTGCACGGCCCACGGCAGGATCAAGTCGTAGTTGCTGGTATAGACACTGCGGTAGCTGCGCAACGCCTGGTTGACCGCGGCCAGGGTGGCTGCAGGCATCAGCGGCCACGGCACGTGCACGGTGCGCATGGCGTGGATCAGTGCTTCCTTGATCGAGTAATAGCGGTTCAGCGGCGCGGTGGAGTTGATCGCCAGGGCGGCGTTGGCGCGCACGGTGTGGTTGAGGGTGCTCAGCACTGGCTCGAACAGCTCGGTGCCCAGCGACTTGAACAAGGCCTGGTCGCTGATCGCCAGGCCTTTCTTGCGCCCGGCGCGCTGGGCTTCCTCGAACAGCGAGAAGTAGCCGAACGGCTTCCACAGTGCACGGCTGGCGCCGTTGCCCAGCAGCAGGGCGTCGCAGGGGTGGCGTTGGGCGAGTTCCTGCCAGGTGGCGAGGTGGGCGTCTAGTGCGGGCATGATGGGTCCATTCGCTGGAGCGGAAAACGGTGGCGACTTTAGCATGTCATGCAAGGTGTGCGAGGGTTGGCTCAGGTACGACACGGTTGGCAGGATGAAAGAGGACTTCACCATGCGCAAAAGCTTGATCGCAATGTTGGGCTTGGCGGCCCTGGGTTCGGCCTCGGCGGGCTGGGCAACGGAGGGCAAAAGCCTGGCTGCGGCTCAGGGTATTCCATACCCCGCCGTGATCGCTCACCGCGGTGCCTCTTATGATGCCCCCGAATCAACCACACCTGCGTACCTGCTGGCGCGCGATCTGGGTGCTGACTACCTGGAGCTCGACCTGCAACGCACGCGTGACGGGGTGCTGGTGGTGGTCCATGACGATGAGCTGTCACGCACCAGCGATGTCGCCGAGCGCTTTCCCGAGCGTAAGCTCAGCCCGGTCAGCGCGTTCACCTTGGCCGAGCTCAAAACCCTGGACGCGGGCAGTTGGTTCAACGAGGCGTATCCGGAGCGTGCCCGGCCGTCGTTCAGCAAGTTGCCCATCCTTACCCTGGACGAAGTCATCGACATCGCCGAAGGCAACCCCGAGCGTCAACCGGGCTTGTATATCGAGACCAAGGTGCCTAACCAGTTCCCGGGGATTGAAAAGCAGCTCAAGCAGCGGCTCGAGGCCCGTGGCTGGCTGAGCCGCCCTGGGCGTGTGGTGCTGCAGACATTTGATCGCAACAGCCTGGCGCTGCTGCACGAGGCCATGCCCCAGGTGCCGAAGATTCTCCTGCTGTGGGTGGGAACCAAGGCCATCGCACCCGCCTCTGGCCAGGATTTCGCTGATTCAGGCGAAAGCGACAAGGCCGCCTTTTACGCGCGACAGCAACCGAAGGATCGGGCGGAATTCCTGCGCTGGCTGAACGTTGCCAAGCAGGGCGGGGCGATCGGCACCGGCCCCTCGGCCAAGCGCGGCAAGCTGGGTGAGCAGAGCTATGCCGACCTCATTCAGCCGTGGATGAACCAGGCCAGCCATGAGCGCGGGTTGCTGGTGCATGTTTACACGCTCGATGAGCCGCAGGACTACGCCAACGCCATGCAGGCCGGGGTGGACGGGATCTTCACCAACCGGGCTGCGCAATTGCTGCGCTTCTACCAGCGCCCCACCGAAAACGAGTCGGCGTTACTGGACAAATCAGGTTACTGAGCGAGCCAGGTTTTTGCCCTGGGATGATCAACCAAAGGACAGAAACGAAAAAAGGAGCCAAGGCTCCTTTTGACAGCGATGACGTTGCTGGAACGCCATGCGGGAATGCGGTGTGGAGCGGGTAGAGGGAATCGAACCCTCAACTAAAGCTTGGGAAGCTTTCGTTTTGCCACTAAACTATACCCGCGTCTGCGATCGACTTTGTACCAGAACGCTCCTCGAATTAGAAGCCCCAGTTATAAACCAGGCCAAAAAAAGCTGTCGGCGCCCATAGCCTGCGGGTCATGGCTACAGGACGCCGATGCACTCAGATCGCCCATGCATGCTGCCCTTGGGTGTTGCTGTAGAGGTTACGAGCCCTGGATTCGCGCACGGTCGGCTTGAGGAAGCCAAGCAGGGCGCTGCGCGTGGCTTCGCAAGCCGTCTTGTTTTCCATGTCGAGGAAGTGGCCGGCATCACGGATCACCGTGAAGTGGCTCTTGCCGACATGGTTGCCGAACTGTCGGGCGTCTTCGGCGGTGGTGTATTCGTCACGGTCGCCGTTGATGAACAGCACCGGGATATCGATATTGCGCGCACCCTTCAGCGCCCGGTCCAGGTCATGCTGCAGCACCTGGTTGATGTGGTAGTGCATCTGCGCGTACTCGTGCGTGTCCAGGCTGCTGACGTGCCGATAGTTGAAACGCTTGAACAGCGAGGGCAGGTGCTTGCCGATGGTGTCGTTGACCAGGTTGCCGACCTGGTAGCGATCGCAGGCGGCCAGGTACTGGCAGCCGCGGTCGAGGTAGTCGCGCATCGGTTCATTGATCACCGGCGAGAACGAACTGACCACTGCCTTTTTCACCAGCCGCGGCTGGTGCGCCAGCGCCAGCAGGGTGCAGGCACCGCCCCAGGAAAACGACATCACGTGGTCGGCGCGGAAGTGCTCGATCAGCTCCAGCAGGATATGCGCTTCGTCCTCTTTGCTGATCAGGCGCTCCTGGCGGTTGTGCGGTTTGGACTTGCCGGCATACGGCTGGTCGTACAGCACCACGTTGAATTGCGGGTGCAGGTTACGCACCGTCTGGGCGAACGAGGCCGTGGTAGCCAGCGAGCCGTTGATCAGGATGATCGTTTTCTCGGCGGCATCGGCGCGATGGAACTCCGTGTAAACCCGATACTGACCTTGGATATCAAGTACAGCGATTTCTGGCCTCATGTCATCGACTCCTGGCGCAAAAAGGGTATTCGCGTCACCTAGGGTGCACGTTCAATATGACAGGTAGGCATTTGCCTGAAGAAATTACCGGGGCCCTGTGTCGATCCTTGGCACACGTGTCGACGGTATTGTTTTTGGCGGGCAATTTGCCGTGCCCCAAAGCATCGAGGCTTTGGGTGGCCGGCAAAAAGTGTCCTGATCCGCGCTTGTGACTCATGAGTCACGTGCGGACCGACAAGTTAGGATTCAAGCAGTGGGTTGGGGATCCCGCAAGGGTCGCCTGGGGAAATTTGTGACTTTTGCCGCTGGGCGGTCGTATGACCCCTGCGCAGCGCCTGTGGGGGGCTAGACCGCGGCGATTTCCTCGGCCGTCAGCGCCCGGAATTCACCCGGCGCCAACCCTGGGTCGAGGCGTATCGAACCCATGCTTTCCCGGTGTAACCCCACCACCTTGTTGTCGAAATGCCCGAACATGCGCTTGACCTGGTGATAGCGGCCTTCGACGATTGCCAGCCTTGCATGGCGCGGGCCAAGTATGTCCAGTTGCGCCGGGAGGGTGGTGAGGTCTTCGAAGGCGAAGTAGAACCCTGCACGAAACTTGTCGACGTAATGGCCACCGATTTCGTCCTCGGTCTGCACCAGGTAGTGTTTGGGCAATTTGGTCGCTGGCTGGGTCAGGCGGCGCGACCATTGGCCATCGTTGGTCAGGATCAGCAGCCCGGTGGTGTTGTAGTCCAGCCGGCCGGCGATGTGCAGATCGTCGCGCAATTCGGCGGGCAGCAGGTCAAGCACGGTGCGGTGCTGAGGGTCCTGGGTGGCGCTGACGCAACCGGCCGGTTTGTGCAGCATCAGGTAACGCGCCGGGCGGCCGGTCTGCAGTACCTGGTCATCGACCTCGATACGGCTGAATTCGCGCACTTCGGTGCGCGGGTCGGCGACGGCCGCACCATCCACACGCACACGGCGCTGCACCAGCAGCAGGCGGGCTTGCTGGCGGTTATAACTGGGCAGGTTGGCGAGGAAGCGGTCGAGGCGCATGGGGCACGAGCGTAGGTAAAAGGCCGCGCAGTCTAGCGCTTTTCACTGTCGATCGGGGTGGCGGTGTTCGCCGCCAGGCTGGCGCCCGCCGCGCAGCGCGGGCACAGGCAGGACTGGTCACGCAGCTCTGTTGGCAACGCCTGCAGCACCGCCGGGTCGATGGCCACGGCAAAGCACCAGCACGGCTCAGTGGCGGTGCGTGGGTCGGCCAGGGTGCACCGGTTGAGGGCGCCGCAAGCGGGGCAGCGCTGGTTTTCATTCATAAACGAGTCCGGGTGTTTCACTGCATACACGGTTGCGGCCGGCCTGCTTGGCACGATAAAGCGCGCGGTCGGCGCGGGTCAGCAGGGCGTGCAGGGTGTCGCCTGGCTGCAGGCCACTGAGGCCGATGCTGGTGGTCAGGCGCAGCGGCTGTTCGTCGTAGCTGAAGGTCAGCTGCTCGGTGCGCCGACGGATCTTTTCCGCCACGTCGAGCGCTTGCCGGCCTTCGGTTTCGCGCAGCAGCACGATGAATTCCTCGCCGCCCCAGCGGCAGAGTATATCCGACTGACGCAGGCTGCCTTGCAGCACATTGGCGAACTGGCGCAGCACTTCGTCGCCGGCCAGGTGGCCGTGGGTATCGTTCAGCGCCTTGAAGTGGTCGAGGTCGATCAGCAGCGCCACCAGCGGCGCGCAATCACGCTGGGCCTCCTGCAGGGCCTGGGCCGCCAGCAGGTCGAAGCTGCGCCGGTTGGGCAGCCCGGTGAGGCTGTCGAGGGTGGCCAGGGCCTCGATGCTGGCCTGATGACGCCTGAGCATGGCATGCAACAGCGACAGCACCACCAGCGTGATCATCGCGCAGATCGCAAGGTTCAGGTACAGCGAGTGGCGTACCCGGTCCAGGGCGCCAGTCTCGCGTTTGTCCACCAACAAGTACCAGTCAAGCTCCGGCAGGTGCCGCACATTCAGGAAATGGCTGTGGCCCTCGCTGTCCCTGTATTCATGGCTGCCTTCGGCGGGTACCGGCCCCTGCACCAGCAACTCGTCCAGGCCGGGGTTGTCGCGCAGTGGCTGGCCGGCCCGCAGGCCATGTGGGCCGCCATCCGAACCGCTGAGCAAGACCTTGCCCTTGGCATCGGTGAAGAACACCGAGCGCTGGTAACGCCGCTGGTAGGTGTCGATCAGTTTGACCACCGCGTCCACGCTAAGGCCTACCCCCGTTGCGCCGATGAAGCGCTGCTGGTAGTCCAGCACCTTGTAGTTGATGAAGACCGTGAGGCTGTCGTGGTTGGCCATGTCCAGGTCGACGTTGATTTCGTAAGGCGCCTTGAGCGCGCGCAGGCGGAAGTACCAGGCATCACGCCAGGTGCCCGGCTCGACATGCTTGAGTACCCCCTTGGCCTGGTAATAGGTCAGGCTGCGGTCAGAGACGAAGAAGGAGGTGAAGGTATCCTGCTTGCCCATCACTTCGCCGAGAAAACGCGTGACGCGTTGGGGGTCCTGTTCGCCGGCGAGCACCCAGTCGCGCAGGAACGTGTCCTGGGCCATCATCGACGCGATCAGCACCGGGCGGATGAGGTCTTTTTGAATCTCCGAATAGACGGTATCGGAGGTCAGCGGCAACTCGGTGTTGACGATGCCATCGCGGATCGCGCTGCGTGAAGCGAAGTAGCTGAGCAGCGAGGTGGCGAGAAAGCCACAGGCCAGCAGCATCAGCAGGGTGAGGATCAACGAGCGCTGCGAAAACAATGCGGAGCGTGAAGGCATGATCGTCCCGTGATGTGTGCCGAGGCGATCATTCTAGTGACATGACCGGAAAAAGACTGCAGGTTTTTTGTGGGTATCCGTGCTGTTTCAAATTGTTGCAGAAATGGCACTGCACGTTGGCCGTAATGTCTTATTCAGTGTCGATGAACGCTTTGCGGTCGACGCTCGCCAGCGCCGCTGTTCGGGCACCCCAGCGGTCCAGGAGGCCGCCATGTCCTATCGAATTCTGTTGATCGCCCTTTTGGGTCTGATGACAACCGCCTGTGTACCCTACTACCAGGGGGGCAGCTACTACCGCTCCGATTACTACACCACCGACCGCTATGTGTCGCCGGGTTACTACCGCCATGACCGCTACTATGTAGCGCCACAACCGCGCTACTACTATCAACCGGCGCCGCGTTACTACCGGCCGGCGCCCGTGCCTCAATACCGGCCACATCCGCAGCCGGGGATGAACCAGTGGCATGGCAACCCGCGCTATGACTATGGCAACCGTCAGCGCTATGACTACGGGCGCGATCGCGACCGGCATGACTACCGCAATGACAGCCGGCGGTATCAGAACGACCGCTGGCATTCCAACGGCCGGGGTGACCGTGACCGCCGGCCTGATGGTAGGCGTGGCGGTGATCGCAACTGGCAACGCTGAGCATCAAGGGGCCGCTGCTGCGGCCCTTGTTCATGCCAGGTCAGCCAGCGGATGTCGCCCCTCCCATATCTTGACGAAATGCGCCTCGACCACCGCGTCGGGCACCTGCGCCACATCTGGCCAGTGCCAGCGCGGCTGGTTGTCCTTGTCCAGCAGGCGGGCGCGCACCCCTTCGCTGAACTCGGGGTGACGGCAACAATTGAGGCTCATGCTGTACTCCATCTGGAACACCTGCGCCAGTGACAGGTGCCGGGCGCGGCGTATCTGCTCCCAGACCAGGTGCGCCGTCAGCGGGCAACCCTGGTGCAAGCGTTGACCTGCCTCGGCCAGCAGCGGGTCTTCATGGTGTTCAAGCCCTTCGAGTGCCCGCCATGCGGCCGCAGGGTCCGCGACATCCAGCAGCGCATCGATCGCCTGGCGCCGCGGCAGCCATTGCGCCTTGGGCAGTTCGGCAAAGGCACGGTGCTGCTCTGACTTGAGCAGGCTGTTGAGCTGCAAATCGGTCTGCTCCTGCCAGTTCATCTGCAGCAACTCGTCAATCAGGCCTTCTTGCTGATGCTCGCCAAGGAACCGGTCGGCCAGGCCCAGGTCGAGGGCGTCTCGGGCATTGATGGGCGCGCCAGTCAGCCCGAGGAACAGCCCCAGCTTGCCCGGCAGGCGGGCAAGGAACCAGCTGGCACCCACATCGGGGTAAAGGCCGATGCTGATCTCCGGCATTGCCAGTCGGCTGCTGGGCGTGACGATGCGTATCCTGGCACCCTGCAGCAGCCCCATGCCGCCACCCAGCACATGGCCATGGCCCCAGCACAGCAGTGGTTTGGGGTAGGTGTGGATGAGATAGTCGAGGCGATACTCGGCGGCAAAGAACGACGCCGCCAGGGGTGGCACGCTGCCTGGGTGTTTGCGGCAGGCCTGGGCCAGCGCACGCACGTCGCCACCCGCGCAAAATGCCTTGGCGCCATTGCCACGCAGCAATACGCAGACCACGCCCGGGTCGCGGGCCCACTCATGCAACTGTTCGCCGAGCACCTCGATCATCGGCAGGTTGAGGGCATTGAGCGCCTTGGGCGCATCCAGGGTGGCAATGCCGATTCGGGCGCCGTCGACGCCGGTGAGTACCTCGCAGTGAATGGCCATGGACTACCTCGCTCCAGTCGTCTCCCTAGTATGGCCTGCCTGGGCGATCACGCCGGTCGTCGGTCGGACCGATTGACAAGGGGGGATGGCTTACCTAGTGTCGCGCCATTGATTACGGACGCCCCCATGACTGACGACGATCGCATCAAACTCGAGCCCGGCTGGAAAGACGCACTGCGTGCCGAATTCGACCAGCCCTACATGCACCAGCTGCGTGAATTCCTGCGCCAGGAATACGCTGCCGGCAAGGAAATCTACCCGCCAGGGCCGCTGATTTTCAACGCGCTCAACTCCACGCCGCTGGAGCGGGTGAAGGTGGTGATCCTCGGCCAGGACCCGTACCACGGCCCGGGTCAGGCCCACGGCCTGTGCTTCTCGGTGCAGCCAGGCGTACCCACGCCGCCGTCGCTGGTGAACATCTACAAGGAGCTGCAGCGCGACCTGAACATTCCCATCGCCAACCACGGTTACCTGCAGAGCTGGGCCGAGCAGGGCGTACTGCTGCTGAATACGACCATGACCGTCGAGCGCGCCAACGCTGCTTCGCATGCCAAGAAAGGTTGGGAGTTCTTCACTGACCGTATCATCCAGGTCGTCAGCGAGCGTTGCCCGAACGTGGTGTTCCTGTTGTGGGGCGCGCACGCTCAGAGCAAGCAGAAGCTGATCGACGGCACCAAGCATTTGGTGCTGAAGTCGGTGCACCCGTCGCCGTTGTCGGCCTACCGTGGGTTCCTCGGCTGCGGGCACTTCAGCCGGACCAACGGCTTCCTTCAACAGCGTGGGCTGGCGCCGATCGACTGGGCGTTGCCGCCCTTGTAGATTCAGTTATTTCGCGGTTGCCGCTGATCAGCGTTCCACACCCTGAACAGCGGCTCCGCCAGAAACAGCACGAACAACAACCGCATCACCTGCAGCGCCGTCACCAGCGGCACTGACAACTGCAAGGTTTCCGCCGTCAGGCTCATCTCGGCAATCCCGCCGGGCATCATCCCGAGGGTCAGCGAACGCAGGTCCAGCGCAGTCAGCACGCTCAACCCCCATGCGGCACTGCCGGCAATCAGCATGCAAAGCGCTGTGGCCAGCAAGGTGCGCCCCAGAAACGAGGGTGCGCGACGGAAAAACGCGCGGTTGAAGTGGCAGGCCAGGCCACTGCCGATCAGCCATTGGCCGATCTGGCTGGCGCCGTGGGGCAAGGCTATCTGCAGATCGCCCGCCAGGCTCGCTGTCGCGGCCACCAGCAAGGGCCCGAACAGCCAAGGGTTAGGCTGGCGCAAGCGCTGCCAGACGAAACCCACCGCCACCCCCAGCGGTGCGATCAATGCCAGCCAGCCCCAGCTTACGCTGCCGGCATGATTGAGCGGCACGCCATCACCGATGAGGAACTTGAACAGCGCCGGCACGCACAGCACCACCGCCAGCACGCGCAGGCTCTGCGCGGCGGCCACCTGGCTGAGCACTGCGCCATTGCGTGCGCCCAGGTTGACCATCTCCCCGGAGCCGCCAGGCATGCTGGCGAAAAATGCCGTGGCCCGGTCCTCGCCGGTGCGCCGCAGCAACCACACGCCGACCACGCTGGAAACGGTGGTGAACAGCGCAGCAAAGAAGATCAGCACGAAATGGCTGGCCACCTGTTCGATCACCGCCGGGGTGAAATGCAGGCCAATCCCCAGGCCGATGATGCATTGCCCGCATTTGCGGCCGTTGGGGATTTCCGACAACTGCCACGGCGTCAGGCAGCGCACCAGGATGATCGCCAGCAACGAGCCGACCATCCAGGGCAGCGGCCAGCCGACCAGACTGGCGAGATACCCGCCCGCCAGGCCGACCAGCCCCGTCGCCCAGAACAGCGGCAACGACCGGTCAGGCATCGGCCATCGCCTGGCGCTGCTGGGCGCGCTTGCGCCAGATGCGCAGCAGCGGCAGGGTCAGCATGCAAAGGGTCAATACCCATACCGACATGCTGATCGGGCTCGACCAGAGGATGCCCAGCTCACCGTTGGAAATCGACAGCGCGCGGCGCAGGTTCTGCTCCATCAGGCCGCCGAGGATGAACCCCAGCAGAATCGGCGACAGCGGGAAGTCCAGCTTGCGCAGGATGTAACCCATGATGCCGATGCCGACCATCAGGAACAGGTCGAAGGTGGTGGCATGCACGGCGTATACACCGATCGCGGTGATGATCGCGATCACCGGCACCAGCGCCCAGTTCGGCACGGCGAGGATGCGGGTGAAGATGCGGATCATCGGGATGTTCAGGATCACCAGCATGATGTTGGCGATGAACAGCGACGCGATCAGGCCCCAGACGATGTCTGGTTGCTGTTCGAACAGCAGCGGGCCCGGGGTGATGTTGTACAGCGTCAGTGCGCCGATCATTACTGCCGTGGTACCCGAGCCAGGCACGCCCAAGGTCAGCATGGGCACCAGGGCACCGCAGCAGGAGGCACCGATGGCGGTTTCCGGCGCGGCAAGGCCGCGTGCATCACCCTTGCCGAAGTTGCCCTTGGTACCGGCAATGCGTTTTTCGGTCATGTAGGCCACGGCGCTGGCCAGCGTTGCGCCGGCGCCCGGCAGCACGCCCATGATGAAACCGAGCAGGCCGCAGCGGATGTTGACCGCGAACACCGACGCGGCTTCCTTGACGTTGAACAACATGCGCCCGGTGGCCTTGACCGCCTGGTGGCCATGGTGAGTCTTCTCCAGCAGCAGGAGAATTTCGCTGATCGAGAACAGCCCCAGCACCAGCACCACGAACTGAATACCGTCCGCCAGGTGCACGCTGTCACCGGTGAAACGGTACACACCGCTGTTGGCATCGATGCCGACTGCCGACAGGAACAGGCCGATCAGCGCGGCGATGAAGGTCTTCAACGGTTTGTCGCCGGCCATGCCGCCGAGGCAGACGATGGCGAACACCATCAGCACGAAATACTCCGCCGGGCCGAAGGCTATCGCCCATTTCGCCAGCAGTGGGGCGAACAGCACCATGCCGCAGGTGGCGATGAAGGCGCCGATGAACGAACTCCACGCCGACAACGACAGGGCCACGCCGGCCAGGCCCTTGCGGGCCATCGGGTAGCCGTCGAGGGTGGTCATCACGGTCGAGGCTTCGCCGGGGATGTTCAGCAGGATCGAGCTGATCCGCCCGCCGTATTCGCAGCCCAGGTACACCGCAGCCAGCAGGATCAGCGCCGACTCCGGTGGCAGGCCGAGGGCGAAGGCGATCGGGATCAGCAGCGCCACGCCGTTGATCGGGCCCAGGCCTGGCAGCAGGCCGACCACGGTGCCGATCAACGTGCCCGACAGGGCGGTGACCAGGTTGTACGGGCTCAGGGCGACGCCGAAGCCCTGACCCAGGTAGCTCAAGGTATCCATGTGTCAGTTCTCCAGTGCGCTCAGCAGGCCAAGGGGGAGGGGGACGTCCATCACGCGGTCGAACAGCCAGTAGAGGAACAGGCTCATGCCCACCACCACGATGGCGCTGTGCAGCCAGCGGCCGCCATACAGCCGTGCCATGGGGATACCGACCAGCATGGCGCTGAGGATGAAGCCCAGGGCCTCGAAGGTAGCGGCGAAGACGATCAGCAGGCCGACGCAGGCGGCGATCTTGGTCAGGGTTTCGCGGTCCAGCGCTGGCTCGTCGTCCTTGCGCACGATCGGCGTAGGGCGGATGGCGAGGTACAGCAGGCCCAGGCCCATCAGGCCGAGCATCAGCAGCGGGTAGGCGCGGGGGCCGACCGGTTCATAGGAAAACGCCGCCTGGTAGGGCCAGGCCATCACGGCCAGGGCGGCGCACACCGCCAGCAGAACCAGGGCGAAGATACGTTGCAGGATCATGAGTAAATCCTCATTGGGCGCGGACTTTGTGGGAGCGGGCTTGCCCCGCGAACACCGGCAAAGCCGGTGCCATGCACCGTGGTGTCAGTCTCGCGGGCAAGCCCGCTCCTACAGGGATCGGTTCAGGTAATCGGCGATTTACTGAATCAGGCCAAATTCCTTGGCCAGCGCCTTGTAGTCCGCCACCTGTTTCTTCACATAGCCGTCCAGCTCTTCACCGGTCATGGCAAACGGGAACAGCTCGCGCTGGTCACGCAGCTGGGCGAAGTCCTCGGAAGCGAGCATCTTGTCGAACGACGCTTTCCACCAGGCGTAGTCTTCATCGCTCACCTTCGGCCCCAGGTAGAAGCCGCGCACCACCGGCCAGACGATGTCGTAGCCCTGTTCCTTGGCGGTCGGGATATCTTTCATTTCCGGCTCGTCCAGGCGGTTTTCCGAGAACACGGCGAGGATGCGCATGTTGCCGCTCTGGATGTGCGGCATGGAGTCGGAAATGTCGGTGGAGCCGACCTGGATGTGGCCACCCAGCAGCGCCGTGGCGATTTCGCCGCCGCCTTCCAGCGCCACGTAGCGCAGGTCGCGCGGGTTGATGCCGGCGGCCTTGGCGATCAGCGCTGTCTGCATCCAGTCCTGGCTGCCGACGGTGCCACCGGAACCAATGACCACCTTGCTCGGGTCTTTCTTCAGCGCCGCGACCAGGTCGTCGAGGGTCTTGTAGGGCGAATCGCTTTTCACCGCGATGGCGCCGTAGCTGGTGCCGACCGCCGCCAGCCATTTCACGGCATTTTCGTCAAAGCGGCCGAATTTGCCCTGGGCCAGGTTCAGCAGGGAGCCGCTGGACCACGCCACCAGCGTGCCGGCATCGCCCGGGCGCTGGGCAACCACAGCGTTGTACGCCACCGCGCCGACACCGCCGGGCATGTAGGTAACGCGCATCGGTTTGCTGAGGATCTTCTCCTGCACAAGGGCACTTTGCACCAGCTTGCAGGTCAGGTCGAAACCGCCGCCGGGCGAGGCCGGGGCGATGCATTCAGGGCGTTTCGGTTCGGCAGCGAGGGCATTGCCGGCCAGCAGCAGGCAACCGGTAGCCAGGACGAGGCGGCGCAGTGAAAAGGTCATCGTCTATCTCCGTGAGCATTGTTGTTATTGGGTTACCACAGGGCCACGCTGTAGCTCACCAGCAGCCGCACTTCGTCGGCATCGCGGGCGAAGTTGGAACGGAAGGTGGCGTTGCGCAGGCGCACGGCGACGTTTTTCAACGGGCCGCTTTGTACCACGTACTTGAACTCGGTGTTGCGCTCCCACTCCTTGCCCTCGCCACCGGCGGCGCGGCTGACGTTGTCGCCGTTGATGTAGCGGGTCATGAAGGTCAGCCCAGGGATACCCAGGGCGGCGAAGTTGTAGTCGTAGCGGGCCTGCCAGGAGCGTTCGTCGGCACCGGCGAAGTCGTTGATCTGGACGAAGTTGACCAGGTAAGGGTCGGCACCATCGATGTAGGGGAAGGCGCTGTCACCAGACAGCTGCTGCCAGGCGCCACTGACCTTGTGCCCGCCCAGGCTGTAACTGAGCATGCCGTTGAACGTGGTGTTTTCGATGCGCCCGGCCTTGGCCGCGCCTGCGTCATCGCTGATCGCCAGGCGCAGATCGGCGCCGAAGGTGCCCGGGCCCCAGGGCTGGGTAGCGAGCATGCCGATGAAGTGCTGGCGGTAGATGTCATCGAGCTGGGCGAAGTGGTAGCTGCCGGTGATGCGGTCGGTGAACGTGTAGTCGAGGCCGGCCAGGGCGAGGTTGTCGGCGCTGAACGTGCCGCCAAAGCGGCCGTTCTTGTTGTTCAGGGCCAGGTCTTCCCAGTTGGTGTCATTGCGGTCCTTGGCCTTGTCCAGGCGCCCGCCGGTGAAGGTCAGGCCTTTGACTTCCTGCGAGGTGAGCAGGCCGCCTTCGAAGGTTTGCGGCAGGATGCGCCCGTCGTTGGGCTGCAGGGTCGGCAATTCGGGGATCAGCGTGCCGACTTTCAGTTCGGTCTTCGACACCTTCACTTTGCCGGTCAGGCCGAGCTTGGAGTACTCATCGGCGGCCTTGCCATCATCGTGGGTCGGCAGCAGGCCGGTGTCGGTGCGGTCGGGGCTGGAGTCGAGCTTGATACCGAGCATGCCCAGCGCGTCCAGGCCAAAGCCTACGGGGCCATCGGTGTAGCCGGACTCGAAGTTGAGCATGAAGCCCTGGGCCCATTCGTCGCGCTTGGATTGCTGCGCGCTGGTGCCGTCGCGAAAGTCGCGGTTGAAGTACATATTGCGGGTTTCGAAGGTCGCCGTGCTGTCTTCGAAGAAGGCGGCCTGGCTGGTCGGGGCAATGCCGGCAAGCGCAAGTGCGCAGGCATAGGCGGGCGGGCGGGCGGACAGGGAACGGGTAGGCGCGTACGCCTGCGGCTGCGATGACAGCATCGAGGATGGCTCCGTTATTGTTCTTATTCGTTGCACCTTGCTGGTGCTTTTTTCGGCGCGCGGGGCGACCGTGGTGCGATGCTAGGTAACGAACCTTTCGCTAACCTTTCAGCCTGAAAGGTTTGTCACATGGGGCTTCACAGACGGGGTGACAGCGGTACACTCCGCGCCACCGCCCCACCCGAGCAGGGAGAATCCGATGCGTGTGCTGCTGGTCGAAGACCATCTGCAACTGGCCGAAAGCGTGGCCCAGGCCCTCAAGAGCCACGGTTTGACCGTGGATGTATTGCACGATGGCGTGGCCGCCGACCTGGCCCTGGCCAGCGAGGAATATGCCGTTGCCGTCCTCGACGTGGGCCTGCCGCGCATGGATGGCTTCGAGGTGCTGGCGCGTCTGCGCGGCCGTGGCAAGACCCTGCCGGTGCTGATGCTAACCGCCCGCAGCGACGTGAAAGACCGTGTGCATGGCCTGAACCTGGGGGCGGATGATTACCTGGCCAAGCCCTTCGAACTGACCGAGCTGGAAGCGCGAGTCAAAGCACTGCTGCGACGCAGCGTGCTCGGTGGCGAACGCCAGCAGCGCTGCGGGCCGCTGGTGTATGACCTCGATACCCGGCGCTTCAGCCTGGGCGAGGACAACCTGACCCTGACCTCCCGCGAGCAGAGCGTCCTGGAAGCGTTGATCGCCCGCCCGGGCCGGGTGATGAGCAAGGAACAGCTGGCCGCCCAGGTATTCGGCCTGGACGAAGAAGCCAGCCCCGACGCCATCGAAATCTACATCCATCGCTTGCGCAAGAAGCTCGATGGCCAGCAGGTGGCTATCGTCACCTTCCGCGGCCTGGGTTATCTGCTTGAGCACCGTGATGCGTGACGACGGCAGCCTGCGCGGGCGCTTGCTGGGCAACCTGGCGCTGTTGCTGGTGGTGTTGATGCTGGCCAGCGGCCTGAGCGCTTACTGGAATGGCCGCGAGGCTGCCGACACCGCCTACGACCGCACCTTGCTGGCCTCGGCGCGCACCATCGCCGCCGGCCTGTCCCAGCGTGACGGTACCCTGAGCGCCGATGTGCCCTATGTGGCGCTGGACACCTTTGCCTATGACAGCGCCGGGCGCATCTACTACCAGGTGCTGGACATCAACCAGAAGCTGATCTCGGGCTACGAGAAACTGCCGCCGCCACCGCCCGGCACGCCGCGCACCGACGATTATCCGGCGCTTGCGCGTTTCTACAACGCCACCTACCTCGGGCAGGACGTGCGTGTGGTCAGCCTGCTCAAGGCAGTGAGTGAGCCCAACATGAACGGCATGGCAGAAATCCGTGTGGCCGAGACAGAGGAAGCGCGGGTCAGCATGGCCCGTGGGCTGATGGCCGACACCTTGCTGCGCCTGGGCATGCTCGCGTTGGGTGCGTTGGTGATGGTCTGGTTTGCGATCAGCGCGGCGTTGCGCCCGCTTGAGCGCCTGCGCACGGCTGTGGAGGAGCGCCAGCCTGATGACCTGCGCGCACTGCCGCTGGTGCAGGTGCAGCGCGAGCTAAGCCCGCTGGTGCGCGCGTTGAACCACTTCACTGAACGGCTGCGCGAGCAGTTCGAACGCCAGGCGCAGTTCATCGCCGAGGCCGCCCACGAGCTGCGTACACCGCTGGCGGCGCTCAAGGCGCGGGTCGAACTCGGCTTGCGTTCGCAACAGCCCGAGGAGTGGCGCCAGACCCTGGAGGCCGCTGCGCAAGGCACCGATCGGCTGACCCACCTGGCCAACCAACTGCTGTCGTTGGCGCGGGTTGAAAATGGCGCACGGGCGATTGCCGAAGGGGGCGCCCAGCGCCTGGACCTCAGCCAGCTGGCCCGTGAGCTGGGCATGGCCATGGCGCCGCTCGCGCACAAACGCGGCGTGGCGCTCGCGTTGGAGGCCGAGGCACCGGTGTGGCTCAAGGGCGAACCCACGTTGTTGAACGAACTGCTGAGCAACCTGGTGGACAACGCCTTGGCCCACACGCCTGCGGGCGGTAACGTGATCTTGCGGGTGATGGCGCCGGCGGTGCTGGAGGTCGAGGACGATGGGCCCGGCATCCCCGAGGATGAGCGCGAACGGGTGTTCGAGCGCTTCTACCGGCGCAGTGCGCAGGGGAGCGGCTTGGGCCTGGCAATCGTCGGTGAGATTTGCCGCGCACACCTGGCGCAGATCAGCCTGCACGATGGCGGGAACGGCGGGTTGAAGGTGCGGGTGAGTTTTATCGCGGATTGATGGGGGCAAGTACCGCCCCTTCGCTGATGCAGTCCACCTTGTGGGAGCGGGCTTGCCCCGCGAAAAGGCTGGCCCAGGTCAGCGCAACAGGCTCCGCGCTTCCAGCAACTCGCCTATTTCCAGCTCGGTGCCAAAGGGCAACCCCAGGTGCCGGTAGGCCGGCAGCGCCGCCAGCGGCCGGCTACGCCCGCGTTGGCTGATGCACCGGGCAATCTGCACCACGTCGATGTAGTCGACCTTGTCGGTTTGCCGGTCCAGGTCCTGCACCTGGCTAGGCAGTTGCACCAACTGCTCGGGGAATTCCCATGAGGACAGGATCTTGTCGCCCAGCACCGGTTGGATCTGCTCGATCACGTAGTGCAGGCAGACCGGGTCGGAGAGCAGTTCGTTGTGCTCTTCGGCATAGATCAGCACCGGCAGCGCGCCAATCTGATGGACCAGGCCGCCAAGGGTCGCCTGGTCAGGTTTCAGCTGGGTGAAGCGACGGCAAAGTTCGTAGCTGATGCCCGCTACTTCGAGGCTGTTGGCCCAGATATCCCTGAGCTTCTGCTCTACCGCAGACGAGCGGGCATGGAAGATCTGCTCGATCACCAGGCCGATCGCCAGGTTGCAGCTGTAGTTGATGCCCAACCGCGTGATGGCGGTGTGCAGGTCGGTGACCTCGACCGCCGCGCGCAACAGCGGGCTGTTGACCACCTTGATCAGGCGTGCCGAGAGCGCGGCATCGCGCCCGATCACCTTGCTCAGCGCGGCAACGCTGATCTCGGTGTCCTCCGCCGCCTCGCGGATGCTCAAGGCCACTTCCGGGAGGGTCGGCAAGACCAGGTCATCGTTGGCGATGGCCGCGAGCAACTGTGCTTGAACCATCTCGGCCAGCTTGTTCATGTACTTCTCTACCGCAGGGGTGGCGGGCTGGTCAGCGCTGGATTTCCCGGTCGCGGTCCAGTTCGTAAGGCAGGCTCGACACGTGCAGGCGTGGGCCTTCAAGGCTACCCAGGTGCAGGTTGTTGTCCGCCACTGCCTCGGCAGTCAGCACCGCAAGCAGTTCGCAGCCCTGGCCAGTGCTGGCCGCAAGCACCACTTCACCCACGGACGAGCCGTGGGTAGGCGAGAAGATTTCGGCGCCCGGCGCAGGGATGTCCCGTTGGTCGAGCAGCAGGCGGTACTGACGGCGCTTGAGCTTGCCCAGGTACTGCATGCGGGCGACAATTTCCTGGCCGGTGTAGCAACCTTTCTTGAAACTCACGCCATCGACGGCCTGCAGGTTGATCATCTGCGGGATGAACAGCTCGCGGGTTGGGCCCATGACCTGGCCAATCCCTGCGCGGATCTGGCCCAGCAGCCAGTCGTTGAGGCTGCCTTCGGGCAATACCGCACTGAGTTTTTCGCGCACGCTGGCAGCAGCGTCTGCGGGCACCCAGAGCTCGGCCCGGCCTTCGGACACGGCAATGGCGACCAGGCCTTCATGGCGCACGGTGGCGCCGGCGCCGGTCGGCACGCTCAAACCCAGCGCCTGCAGCGCGGCGTCACCGCCCTGCAGGCCGAACCGCGCCCAGGCGGCACTTTCGTCGCTGAGCGTGGCCTTGGAGAACACGGCGTACTTCTTCAGGTCGGCCAGTTGCGCCTCGAGCAGTTCGCTGGCCATGGCCAGCAGGTAGCCGTTGCCTTCGGGCAGGATACGGAAGCTCGACTGCATGCGCCCTTTGACCATGCAGCGGGCGCCAAGGCTGGCGTGCTCCAGGCTGAGGTAGTTGATGTTGCAGGTCAGCTGGCCCTGCAGGAACTTGCCGGCGTCGGAGCCGCGGACGGCGAGGATGCCCTCGTGGGACAAGGGGCTGAAGAAAGCGGAATCGGCCATGGGGGATCGCGGTGGCTAAAGACTGGCGGCCATCATAGAACGCCAGTAACAAAATAGGTAGGTGACTAGACCAACGCCTCGTGCCGCTTCGTGCGCCGGGCTGTATACTGGCGGCCCATTTGAGGAGGGCCCCATGGTCGAACAAACTGAACTCAACCGGCTTTTCTGGCACAGCCGCCGTGGCATGTTGGAACTCGACGTACTGCTGGTGCCTTTCACCCAGGAGGTCTATGCGACCCTGAGCGATGCCGACCGCGAACTCTATGTGCGCCTGTTGAGCTGTGAAGATCAGGACATGTTCGGCTGGTTCATGGAGCGCACCGAGTCCGAAGACCCGGAGCTGCAGCGCATGGTCCGCATCATCCTGGACCGTGTCCAGCCCAAGTGAGTGTTTCGAGTGCCGTTGGCAAGGCTCACGCCTGTTGCTGACGGCCTACCTGATCTGCCAGGGGCTGGCACAGTCTGCCTTGTGGCTGAGTACGACACCCTGGTGGCTTTGCCTTCCTGCTGTAGCCCTTTGCCTCGCCCATGCTTGCTGGGCCATCCCTCGACGTATCCTGCTGACCCATGCTCGCGCCGTCACCGGCCTGAGGCGTGATGCGCTTGGCTGGCGGCTGTTCTGCCGTGCCGAGGGTTGGCAGGCCGTGCGTTTGGGTCGGGATAGCGTGGCGCTGCCGGGTTTGGTGGTGTTGAAGTTCGTGCGGCCGGGGCATTGGTTTGGTGAAAGCCAATGCATTGTTCGCGACGCCCTGGAGGCCGAACAGCACCGGCGCTTGCGGGTAAGGTTGAAGTTTAGCCGGCGCCGGTGGGCTGAGGTTGCTGGGCAATAGCGATATTCAGTGTCGGCTTCTTCGCGGGTACCTTGCGAACGGGCTTGCCCGCGAAAAAGGCGACGCCGACCTTCAGGTCGGGCTCAGAATGGTGTCCTTGGCCTCGGGCAGCATCGACGGGTAATCCAGAGTGTAATGCAAGCCGCGGCTTTCCTTGCGCTGCATTGCCGAGCGAATCATCAGTTCCGCCACCTGGGCCAGGTTGCGCAGCTCGATCAGATCGCGGCTGACCTTGTAGTTGCTGTAGAACTCGTCGATCTCGTCGAGCAGCAGGCGAACGCGGTGCTCGGCACGTTGCAGGCGCTTGCTGGTGCGCACGATCCCCACGTAGTCCCACATGAACCGGCGCAACTCATCCCAGTTGTGCGCAATGATCACGTCCTCATCCGAGTCGGTGACCTGGCTGGCGTCCCAGCAGGGCAGAGCCTTGGGCATCGCGACCTGGTCCAGGTGCGCCTGGATGTCCGCAGCAGCGGCGCGGCCATAGACGAAGCACTCGAGCAGCGAGTTGCTGGCCATGCGGTTGGCGCCGTGCAGGCCGGTGAAGCTGGTCTCGCCGATGGCATACAGGCCTGGCACGTCAGTGTGCCCACGATCGTCGACCACCACCCCGCCACAGGTGTAGTGGGCAGCCGGCACCACCGGGATCGGCTGACGGGTAATGTCGATACCGTACGTCAGGCAGCGTTCGTAGACGGTCGGGAAGTGGCTCTTGATGAAGTCAGCCGGTTTGTGGGTGATGTCCAGGTACACGCAGTCCACACCCAGGCGCTTCATTTCGTGGTCGATGGCGCGCGCGACGATATCGCGCGGGGCCAGTTCTTCGCGCGGGTCGAAACGCGGCATGAAGCGCTCACCGTTGGGCAGGCGCAGCAGGGCGCCTTCGCCGCGCAAGGCCTCGGTAACCAGGAAGCTCTTGGCCTGCGGGTGGTACAGGCAGGTCGGGTGGAACTGGTTGAACTCAAGGTTGGCTACCCGGCAGCCGGCGCGCCAGGCCATGGCGATTCCATCACCGCAGGCACCGTCGGGGTTGCTGGTGTACAGGTAGACCTTGGCCGCGCCGCCGGTGGCCAGCACGGTAAAGCGCGCACCAAAGGTGTCCACCTCACCGCTGTTGCGGTTCAGCACATAGGCACCCAGGCAGCGATCGCCGGGCAGGCCCAGGCGGCGCTCGGTGATCAGGTCGACCGCTACACGCTGCTCGAGCAACTCGATGTTCGCGCGCTTGCGGGCCTGTTCCAGCAACGTGGTGAAAATGGCTGCGCCGGTGGCATCGGCAGCGTGGATGATGCGCCGGTGGCTATGCCCGCCTTCGCGGGTCAGGTGAAATTCGAAACCGCCGTCGTCGACACTGTGCCGATCGTCGCGGGTAAAGGGCACGCCTTGTTCGATAAGCCACTGGATGGCTTCACGGCTGTGCTCCACGGTGAAACGCACCGCATCTTTGTGGCACAGGCCGCCGCCAGCGTTGAGCGTGTCCTCGACATGGGACTGCACGGTATCGGTGTCGTCCAGTACTGCGGCGACACCGCCCTGGGCCCAGAACGTCGAACCGTTGGCCAGGTCGCCCTTGCTCAGCACGGCAATGCGCAGGTGGCTGGGAAGGTTAAGTGCCAAGCTGAGACCGGCAGCGCCGCTGCCGATCACCAGGACATCATGTTGGAATTGTTGGCTCATGTCGGGACACTAGTAATCTTTGGAAAGGGCACGGCACAATAGTCACGCGCAGATGGCATTGTGAAACTATCGTGAAAGGTGGCCGGGCAGCCTTTATAGCAGCCTGCGGTGGCCAATTTCCATGCCACCTGCGACGTTACGGCGATCTTCGTGGGAACTTTCCTACATGGCTGGAAATCCTATGAAGGCTGCCCGTGCGCCAGAAATTCGCGCGGCGACGCGTGGCGGCGGCTCTATCCGGGCTGACACCTGCGTATCCGAAACCTGATTATCGACGCAGCCGGCCGTGCCCGCGCCGCGTCTTCCGTGCGAGCCAGACCAAGGGCCGCAGGAAACTTGCTTGGAGGAGAGAACTTTTGCGAAAAGCCCGAGTCTATGTTTGCAAGCCTGAACGATGGCTTTTGCAACGCTCCTTCGAGTTCACTGAGGAGTGTTCATGCTAACCCAGGAAGAGGATCAGCAGCTTGTCGAGCGCGTGCAGCGCGGCGACAGGCGAGCGTTCGATCTGTTGGTGCTGAAGTATCAGCACAAGATTCTCGGGTTGATCGTGCGGTTCGTTCACGATACCCACGAGGCCCAGGATGTGGCGCAGGAAGCCTTTATCAAGGCCTACCGTGCGCTTGGCAATTTCCGCGGAGACAGTGCGTTTTATACCTGGCTGTACCGCATCGCCATCAACACGGCGAAGAACTACCTGGTGTCCCGTGGAAGACGGCCGCCAGACAGTGATGTGAGCTCCGAGGATGCGGAGTTTTACGATGGCGATCATGGTCTCAAGGATCTCGAGTCCCCAGAACGCTCCCTGTTGCGGGATGAAATCGAAGGCACTGTCCATCGCACCATCCAGCAACTGCCCGAAGATCTGCGCACGGCCCTGACCCTGCGTGAGTTCGATGGGTTGAGTTACGAAGACATTGCCAGTGTCATGCAATGTCCGGTGGGTACCGTGCGCTCTCGAATCTTCCGCGCTCGGGAGGCCATAGATAAAGCCCTGCAGCCGTTGTTGCAGGAAACCTGAGACAGCGGCGACAGCCAAGAGAGGAACCGCCATGAGTCGTGAAGCTTTGCAGGAATCGCTGTCCGCGGTAATGGATAACGAAGCGGACGAACTGGAATTGCGACGGGTGTTGAACGCCGTCGATGATGCCGAAACCCGTGCCACCTGGTCGCGTTACCAGGTAGCCCGCGCAGCGATGCACAAGGAGCTGCTGCTGCCCCAACTGGATATCGCCTCGGCGGTGTCTGCAGCGCTGGCTGACGAGGCCGTGCCGGCCAAAGTCAACAAAGGCCCATGGCGCAGCCTTGGTCGCCTGGCCGTTGCCGCCTCGGTCACCGTTGCGGTGCTGGCCGGCGTACGGATGTACAACCAGGACGAAATCACCGGTGCCGAACTGGCTTCGCAGCAACCTGTCCAGCAAGGCCTGAGCATGCCACAAACTCAGGGCCCGGCTGTTTTGGCAGGCTATAGTGAAAGCAGTGAGCAACCGACCGGGCCAATGGCCAACGGCGTGCTGCAGAACCAGGCCGGCTGGGACCAGCGTCTGCCAGGCTATCTGCGTCAGCACGCGCAGGAATCCGCGCTCAAGGGCACTGAAACTGCCCTGCCGTATGCCCGCGCCGCCAGCCTGGAAAACCGCTAAGTAAGGAGGATCATGCGCGCGCTACCTCTCTTGTCGCTGCTGATAGGCAGCTGCATGACGGTGCCAGCGTTGGCAGCCAACTCGTCGCCCGAGGCGAGCGAGTGGTTGAACAAGCTGGCACAGGCCGAGCAAAAGCAGAGTTATCAGGGCTCCTTCGTCTACGAACGAAACGGCAGCTTCTCTTCCCACGATATCTGGCATCGAGTTCAGGACGGCAAGGTCAGCGAGCGGCTTCTGCAGCTCGATGGCACTGCCCAGGAAATTGTGCGCGTGGATGGCAAGGTGCAATGCGTAAGCGGTGCCCTGGCCAGTGGAGTGAGCAACCTGCCTGACGCTGCGCCGCGCATGCTCGATCCCTTGAAGTTGATGAGTTGGTACGACTTGAGTGTGCAGGGCAAGTCGCGCGTCGCCGGGCGCGATGCGGTGATCGTCTCGCTCAGCCCGCGTGACCAGCATCGTTATGCGTTCGAGTTGCATCTGGACCGTAAAACCGGCCTGCCACTGCGCTCGTTGATGCTCAACGAAAAGGGGCAGTTGCTCGAACGCTTCCAGATGACCAGCCTCGATACCGACAATCTGCCGACTGATGCGCAGTTGCATGCCAGTGCTGCCTGCAAGCCGGTGGAGCGTGTCGCCAGTACCAAGACCGAAGCCGTTGCAGGTTGGCGATCGGACTGGTTGCCGCCAGGTTTCGAGTTGATCAACAGCACGGTACGCCGTGACCCCTCCCGTAACAGCGCCGTCAGCAGCCTGATGTACGACGACGGTCTGGCACGCTTCTCGGTGTTCCTCGAGCCGGTGAAGGAAGATGCCAGCGCCGATGTGCGTACCCAGCTTGGCCCTACCTCGGCGGTTTCGCGTCGCCTGAACACGCCCAAGGGCAAGGTGATGGTTACCGTGGTCGGCGAAATTCCACTGGGTACCGCAGAGCGCATTGCGCTGTCGATGCGGCCCCAGGATGCTCAGGCGCGCCAGTGATGGCGCGTTTTTTCGGCCCATTCGAAGGCGTGCGGGCATGCGGCTGAAATGAAATTAAAGCATTGTCATTTGCAATCTCTCTGCAAATTTTCTATAGGTCAGGCTTCTTGAAGTCTGGCCTTTCCTGCTTCTGCAGGGGTCTTACGTTAACTACGCTCGTTGTGACGGGAGCCGTATGTCAATACCACGCTTGAAACCCTACCTATCGATGTTCGCCGCCGTGCTCATGCTCGGTCAGGTGCTCACCGCCCAGGCCGCGGAAGCCCTGCCGGACTTCACCACCCTGGTCGAGCAGGCCTCGCCGGCCGTGGTCAACATCAGTACCAAGCAGAAGCTGCCGGACCGCCGCATTGCCGCCGGGCAGATGCCGGACCTCGAAGGCCTGCCGCCGATGTTCCGCGAGTTCTTCGAGCGCAACATACCGCAGCAGCCGCGTTCGCCGCGGGGTGATCGCCAGCGTGAGGCGCAGTCGCTGGGCTCGGGTTTCATCATTTCCAGCGATGGCTATGTACTGACCAACAACCATGTGGTCGCCGATGCCGATGAAATCATCGTCCGCCTTTCAGACCGCAGCGAATTGCAGGCCAAGCTGGTCGGCACCGACCCGCGCACCGACGTGGCGCTGCTGAAGGTCGAGGGCAAGAACCTGCCAACGGTGAAACTGGGCGACTCCGAGAAGCTCAAGGTGGGTGAGTGGGTGCTGGCCATCGGTTCGCCGTTCGGCTTCGACCATTCGGTAACCAAAGGTATCGTCAGTGCCAAGGGGCGTACCCTGCCCAATGACACCTATGTGCCGTTCATCCAGACCGACGTGGCGATCAACCCGGGTAACTCTGGCGGCCCGCTGTTCAACATGAATGGTGAGGTGGTGGGTATCAACTCGCAGATCTTTACCCGTTCGGGCGGCTTCATGGGCCTGTCGTTCGCTATTCCGATCGACGTGGCCATCGATGTCTCCGATCAGCTGAAGAAAGACGGCAAGGTCAGCCGTGGCTGGCTGGGTGTGGTGATCCAGGAGGTCAACAAGGACCTGGCGGAATCCTTCGGCCTCGACAAACCGGCCGGTGCCCTGGTGGCGCAGGTGCTGGAAGACGGCCCGGCCGCCAAGAGCGGCCTGCAGGTGGGTGATGTGATCCTGAGCATGAACGGCCAGCCGATCGTCATGTCGGCTGACCTGCCGCACCTGGTCGGTACCCTCAAGGATGGCGCCAAGGCCAAACTGGAGATCATTCGCAATGGCAAGCGCCAGAACCTGGATGTGACCATTGGCGCGATGCCGGATGACGATGCCGATATCGCCACCGGAACCGGCGCCGACGGCAGCGCCGAGCGCAGCAGCAACCGCCTGGGTGTATCTGTCTCGGACCTGACCGCCGAGCAGAAGAAATCGCTGGAGCTCAAAGGCGGCGTCGTCATCAAAGAGGTTCAGGACGGCCCGGCAGCGATGATCGGCCTGCGTCCGGGTGATGTCATCAGCCACCTGAACAACCAGGCGATCGCCTCGGCCAAGCAGTTCACCGAAATCGCCAAGGACCTGCCGAAGAACCGCTCGGTGTCCATGCGCGTGCTACGCCAGGGGCGAGCGAGCTTCATCACCTTCAAGCTAGCGGAATAAGCTGGTCTGCAGGTAGGAAAGGGCAGCTTCGGCTGCCCTTTTTCATGAGTGTTGTCCCGTCCTGAATAAGGTTTACACCTCCCATCCCGAATTTCCGGAGAGTCAGATGGAGCAAGGTGTAAAGCGCACACAGCGAGATTACTCACTGTCTTTTAAATTGGCGGTGGTTGATCAGATTG